>Ga0315338_1000315_pt1 | contig 135165 bp, 111 predicted proteins | sample ASW8metaG_FD_204518 | JGI IMG/M metagenome (GOLD analysis project Ga0315338, IMG submission 204518) | Ammonia-oxidizing marine archaeal communities from Monterey Bay, California, United States - ASW #8 | ecosystem: Environmental > Aquatic > Marine > Coastal | place: USA: California | collected... | reverse complement strand
CGGCGGGCAACGCCGCGCTCCGCCGGGTGCCGCCTAGGGCGTGTTCCGGACCAGGAAATCGTGCAGTGGACCGAGGAGCGTGTTGTCGACGTCATCCTCCGACGACACGACGTCGATATGGGCATAGCCCTCGATCAGATGCACCTCGTAGCCACCATTGACGCCGCCGAAGATCGGGTTGACGACGAGATCGGTGACCAGGCGCTGCGTCACACCATTACAGGATGGCGCCGTGCACGTCCCGATACTCTGTGAGAAGGAACGGAAGTCCGATCCGGTCGGGGTGAGGCCGTTGGTTCCACCGAAGGCGATGACGGGAATGTTGATCGCCAGCGCCTGGGTCAGGTTCTCGATGTCCGGACGTCCCCGCGTCACCGAAAGCGCGGTCGAGTCGAGGGAACCGCCGAAGGTCCCGGCGCCGTCGAGCCCGTTGGTCGTCGAGAGCCCTGACGAGGCGAAGTAGGAATCCCCGAAGTTCGTACCCGGAGACGAGAGCGCCGGGAAGAACCGGTCCAGCCGGGAGACTTCCTTCTCCTGGCCCCAGACCTCACCGGCCACGAACGCCGGCCCGTTGTCCGGAATGGCCGCTGCGGGTTGCGGCTCATCGACATTGATCCAGAGTCGGAACGGATCCGTGGTCGAGGCCTGCGGAATCGTCAGCCCGAGGAACGGCGAGTTCACGCCGTTGTCAGAGTAGCCGAACGACCCACGGAACGCGGCCACCGGCGAAAACTCATCATCCAGGAAGAAGCCCGCCGCCGCCTCGGCGCTCGCCGCCGGGAGCGCGTCGAGAATACCGAGCCCAGGCACATTCACCACGGCCACTCCGCTGCCGAAATCCTGCTGCACCAGTACGAGGCCCTGCGGATCGACCTGGCCCTGAATACCGGTCACCACGCCAGCGGCCTGGATCTCGGGATTGATGAACGCGATGCCCGCGGTGCTCGCCCCCGTGAACGCCTCGACCGGATCGACACACTTATTGGTGAGCGCACCGGTCGGCAGAGTCACGGCGACACAATCAGCATCACCGGTCGTCGAGCAATCCGTGCCATCGACGCAGCGCGGCGCCTGATCCCGCACCGCGTGAAAGAGGCCGCCGTCGGCCTTGGCGATGATCAGATCGAGCGCATCGTCGGTCGGCGGCGCACCCGGCAGGGCACCGCCCCCACCCTCGAGCAGAACGAGTCCGTTCAGCTTGGCGTACCCCGCGTCGACACCCGCGCCAGGATCGAAGTCGGTCGAGGCATACGCCGCCGTGAACCCGGTTCCAAGCGAATGACCGCCAAGGAATACCGCCGGCGAGCCGGTCAGCCCGAGCGCCTCTTCGACTACGGCATCAATGTCGCGGGCGAAGACGTGACGGGTGAAATTCGCGATGAAGGGCACATCGTCACCCGCATGGAACACGGCGCGCCGCGATAGCTGCGGATCCAACGACAACCCGATCTCTGCTCCGAAGTACCAGTCGAGTGCGAGCACCGGATCGAACTGCGCCGCGGCCAGGTCACTGCCGGAGGAATCCTCGAGGAAATTCGTCCTGCGGTCGTACGCCCACACCTCGAGGACGATCTGACCACCGGCGACGGCGCGTTGCAGTAGATGGCGCGCGACAACGCTGAACGAGCCCGAGCCTCCAGCAAAGCCGGGAATCAGCACCAACACGGCGTCGGGATCGCCGGCACCGGTTACGCGATAGCGGGTATAGATCGCACGATTGAAATCGAAGCTGGGCCCGAACTGCGTCTCGAGCGTCGTTCCAGGCGCCACCCCGATGCCAGCGCCGTCGGGGGTATCCGCGGGCGTGGCCGTACTCGCGACGAACAGCGTGTCCCGCTCGATCGTCCCGATCGCGCAGGTATTCGTACACTCGTCGAGCGACTCGGCGTTGCCGTCGTCGCACGCTTCCGTGCCCTCGACCACACCGTTCCCACAGAGCGGCACGCAGACGTCCCCGAAGTCTCCAAGTTGCCCGACGGCCGCGAGCAGGGTGCAGGAACGCGGGCTCGCGGTTCCCAGGATACGCTCCGTGCGCAACTCCAGTTCTGGCGTGAGGCACGCGATGACGTCGTCGATGTCCGTCGCCGCGGGACAGATGGAGCGGAAACTCAGCCGATCCAGCACGTCATCGATCGCAAGAAGCCCGCACTTGGCGACGATCTTCTCGTCGCGCTTCGTCTCCTTCGAGGTCAGGCCGCCAAGCTTGCTGGCGCACTTGGCGCCCGCCTGCGCCCGGCACGCGTCACGCTCGGCGAGCGTCGATTCCGCGCGATCGAAGGCCAGATCACACTTCAGGATGGGCTCGACACACTTCTGCACGGTCTTCTCGCGAGTCTGCTCCGCTACGCTGGATTTCTTGTCGATCTCCTTCTGGCACTTGAGCAGATCTTTGACCGGAGTCGCCCCAGGTCCTGCCGCGGCATTGGCCCGGACATCGAGGCACGGAGCATTCGCGGCGAGACCGGCCGCGTTCAACACCTCGTACGCTCGTGGGAACGTCTCCTCGAGGCGATCGTCCGCGGCACAGGCCGCGGCTTGCGCGACGCAGGCGAGCCCGTCGGTCGTGGTTGCGGTCGAGGCTGGTGGTGTCAGCAGAGCGCAGGCATCGCTCGACGCGCCGAAGCCGAGACCACGCCCCGATTGGAACGAGAGGTCACCCACGACGCCGTCGCATTTGCCGGCGACTTTGGCGCTGAACTTCGCCGCCGCCTGTACGGACTTCGCAAAACCCTTGTCATTGCACTTGATGATCTCTGCCGCCTGACACGGGCCGAGCGGCTCACTATCGACCTCGTTCGCAAGCGTGCAGTCGAGGAGCGAGAGCACGCACTTCCCGACGTTCTTGGCGCGGGTTTTGATGAGCTTGGTGGCTTCCTTCTCGATCGTCTTCTGGCATTTCAGCAGATCCTTCGTGGTCTCTGCGGCTGCAGGAAGCGGCGAAACGACGATGCTGCTCAACGCGAGAATGGCGAGAGGCAGGAGTGCTCGGGTAACCAGGTCTGGCATGAATCCCTCCTTGGGGTGAGCGCCGGGAGACGGCTGGCAGCGTCCGGTCGAACGCCTGCCATGCGACGGCACATACGCTCTCGCATTATCGGGCATTACCAAGAACGGGTCAATTTCAATTTCTTTCGCCTCGGCCAAGGCGCTACCTTGCTTGAACGGGTTCCCCCTTTGCCCTATAGGTCCGCGAGGATGCTGAGCGCCTCATGGCGACCGGCGGTGATCGCACTCAACCTCGCCCTCCTGGCGATGATCGCGTATTTCGGCGCGCGTATTGCGAATACGCTGGTCGCGGCGAAACTCGACATCGCGCCGAGCCCCGCGCGGATCGTCGCCCGACTTCGACCGCAGCCCGAACGGGTCGAGCCGCTTGCGGCCTACGCTGCGATCTATGAGCGGGACATTTTCAACGAGACTGCGACGGGCACCACGACGGGCGCGAACGACACCACGGCGACCAAGCAGACCGACCTGAACGTCAAGCTTCTGGGCACGGCCGTGGCGACCGATCCCGCACGTTCCTACGCCATCATCGAGGATCTCGCGGCGCGGGAGCAGGCTCTGTACCACGTGGGTGACACGATCCTGGACACGGCGACACTGGCCCGTGTCGAGTGGGACCGGGTCGTCCTGTCGCGTGGCGGCGCCGAGGAGATCCTCGATCTCTCACTCGTTGGTCCCCGCGGCGGTCCGCCGGTGACCCGCGGCGTGCCCGCCGCCGGCCCCGGACGGATCCGGAAGACGGCCGACAACAAGTACGTGATCGATCGGCGCGAGGTCGAGGACACGGTCAAGAACCTCAACGAGGTCTTCACGCAGGCACGAGCGGTCCCCTTCTTCCGCGAGGGCAAGACCGTGGGTTTCCGCGTCTTCGCAATCAAACCAGGGTCGGTCTTCGAACGCATCGGCTTGAAGAACGGGGACATCGTCCGGCGGGTCAATGGGGTCGAATTGACCGATCCCACCAAGGCGATCACACTGTTCACGGAGTTGCAGAACGAGGGGCACATCGCGGTCGATCTCGACCGGAGCAAGAAGGCCCAGAGCTTTTCGTACGAGATTCGGTAAGCGTGCAGGTGGTTGGGGGGGTAGCTGGGTGCAGGAAGCTGGGCGACGCTACAGCACGACATTGATGATGCGGCTCGGGGGGCCCTGGGCCCTCCTCGGAGCAATCCTGACGCTCGCCGTCGGCGCGGCCGGTGTGGCACACGGCCAGCCCGTCGAGGCGCCCGACGCCGAACCGACCGGCCCGGCAGTCGTCGAGACCGATGATGAGCGCTACATCACGATGGACTTCCAGCGCGTCGAGATGGCGGTGCTGGTCAAGTTCATCGGCGAAATCACCGGCAAGAATTTCGTCATGGACGAGCGGGTCCAGGGCCAGGTGACGGTCGTCTCGCCCACCCGGGTCACGCCCGAAGAAGCCTACCAGCTCTTTCAGGCCGTCTTGCAGGTGAAGGGATTTACAACGGTGCCGAGTGGCGCGGCGATCCGCATCATCCCCACCAAGGAAGCAAAGGGCACGAGCCTCCGGACCCTCACCGACGGCGCGGCCGGCATTCCGAGCGAGGAGTACATCACGCGGGTTGTGCCTCTGGCCGAGGTCGATGCCGCCGATCTGGTGAACGTGCTGCAGCCGCTCGTGTCCCCGGACGGCCTGATCACGGCGTCGCCGCACACCAACGCGCTGATCATGATCGACGCCGCCGCCAATATCAGCCGCCTCATGCTGCTGGTCGGCGAGCTCGACGTTGCGAGTTCGCGCCGCAAGACCGCCCTCATCCCGGTCAAGCACACGGTCGCCAGCGAACTCGCGGAAATGATCCAGCTCGTGCTCGAAGAGCAGGCCCCCGGTGGCGCCGGCAAGGGCGGGAAACCGGTCGTGCGGATCCATGCCTTCCGGATCATTCCCGACGACCGCACGAACACGCTGATCGTCCAGGCGCCTGCCGAGCAGATGCGACAGATCAAGGCGCTGACCGCGAGCCTCGATGTATCCCTCCCCGCGGGCTCGGGCCGCATCCATGTCTACTACTTGAAGTTCGCCAACGCCGAGGATCTCTTGCCCGTGTTGCTCGACGTCATCGGAGCGCAGGGCGCGCGGCGGCCTGGACAGCAGCGTCCGGCACAGACCGGCAGCAGTCTCCAACGCGCCGCGCAGCGCACCCGCCCCCAGCCCAGGAGCCAACGGCCGCGGGGAGGTCAATCTGGCCCGGGAGCCGTCGAGTTCGCCAACGACATCCGCATCACCGCCGACCCGGCCACGAATTCCCTGATCGTCACCGCCGCGCCCGAGGACTTCACGCTCCTGTCCGGCGTCATTGCGCAGCTCGACATTCAACGCCCGCAGGTCAGCGTCGAAGCAATCCTCCTCGAAATCACGATGGACCGGATGCGCGAGCTCGGCATCGAGTTGCAGGGGGCGACGAGCATCGGTGGCGGCATCGGGATTGCGCGCAGCAACTTGAGCAACCTCAATCAGGCGCTCGCCAGCCCCGGCAGCCTGCCTGGGCTGATCGCCGCCGCGGTCTCCGAGAAAACCGTGGAACTGCCGGATGGGTCCACCGTCCCCGCCAACGTCGCACTGCTGACGGCACTCGAGGACGAGCAGGACATCAACGTCCTCTCCGCCCCCAGCATCCTGACCACCGACAACGAAGAAGCCGAGATCGTCGTCGGCCAGAATGTCCCATTTGTCGCCAGCCGTTCGACCGACGCCACCAACCTGGCCAACACATTCTCCACGATCGAGCGCGAAGACGTCGGCATCACGCTCCGGCTGACGCCGCAGATCTCCGAGGGGTCCATGGTGCGGCTGAGCATCTTCGAGGAGGTCTCACGTCTCGTCCCGAACCCCCTCCTCGATGCGAACGAGGTCGGCCCGACCACGACCGTCCGAAGCGCGAGTACAACGGTCACCGTCCGCGACGGTCAGACCGTCGTCGTCGGGGGCCTGATCTCCGACGCGACGACATCGACCGAGAGTCGTGTTCCGTTCGTCGCGGACATCCCCGTCATCGGCAACTTCTTCAAGTCGAACAGCACCGAGGTGGAGAAGATCAATCTCCTGATCTTCCTGACCCCGAGGATCATCAAAGACGAGATGGATGCGGCGGCCCTCTCCATCGCCGAGCGCGATCGCTTCCGCGCCCTCTCCGGGACGATGGCCACCCCGGACCGTCCGCTCGACCCACTGGAGCGGCCGTCGTTCGAGCTGCAACACGACCCCGCAATCGTAGCGCCTCGCGGCACATCGCCCACCGTCACCCCGGCACACGATGCGGGCGATGCCGACGTCATCGCCCTGCGTAGCGTCCGGGTCGATCGTGGACCGGGATCGCCAACGATCGAACTGCAGGTCGGCCTCACTCCCGTCCGCGTCACCCACTTCGCCCTCGAGAGCCCTGCCCGCCTGGTGCTCGACGTGTACGGGCGCAGCCGACCAGATCCGAACGTCGAGGTCGTCCCGGTCGACGATCCACTGGTCCGGCGGCTACGTGTCGCCCACCATTCCGGACGCATGCGCATCGTCGTCGATCTCCACGCGGGCACCCCCCCGCGCTATCGACTGGAAACCCGCGGTGCTACGCTACGACTGGTCGTCGCAGGCGCGCAACCGCCAGGCGCGACCGAGGAGCCCTGAGGAACCATGGCCATGGCATCGCGTCACGCGGACACGCTCGACGACCAGGCCCGCGCCATCGAGGCCACTGACGCGACGAGCCGCGATCCGCGCGCCCTCGCCAGCGCGTGCGGGCTTCCCTTCGCCGACAGCATCGCGGCCGAGGACCTGGACGCGGCGCTCCTCGAACAGCTGCCGATGCAGTTCGCGAAGCGCAACGTCATCCTCCCCATCCGTCTGACCGACGACGGGCTGGTCGTCGCCATCGCAGATCCGCACGCGATCGGTCCGCTCGACGATCTCCGCGTGCTCTACGGGCACCCGATCTGCCCCACCGTGCTGCCGGCCCACGCCATCACCGAAGCGATCAACCGCGCCTACGATCGCGCCTCGGGCAGCGCCGCCGACCTCATGGGGGATCTCGACGAGGAGCGGCTCGATCTGATCGCAACCGAACTCGAGGAACCCCGCGACCTGCTCGAGGCCGACGACGAGGCGCCCATCATTCGGCTCGTGAACTCCCTCTTGTTCCAGGCCGTCAAAGACCGGGCGAGCGACATTCACATCGAACCCTTCGAACGTGCCCTCACAGTCCGCTTTCGCGTCGATGGCATCCTCTACGACGTCATCAGTCCGCCCAAGCGCTTCCAACCAATCATTGTGTCGCGCGTGAAGATCATGGCCGGGCTGGACATCGCCGAGAAGCGCCTGCCCCAGGACGGTCGCTTGCGTACGCGCGTAGCCGGCAAGAACATCGACGTCCGTGTGTCGGTCATCCCGACCGCCTACGGCGAACGCGTCGTGCTCCGCATCCTGGATCAGGGTACGACCGTGCTCGGTCTCGAAGACCTTGGGCTCGATGGTCACAAGCTGGCTCTGGTCGGAAAGCTCATCCGACAGAATCACGGCGTGCTTCTCGTGACGGGACCGACCGGAAGCGGCAAGACGACGACGCTGTACGCAGCCCTTTCGACGATCAACTCGTCAGAGCGGAACATCATCACGATCGAGGATCCGATCGAATACCAGCTCGAAGGGGTCGGCCAGATGCAGGTCAATCCGAAGATCGACCTGACCTTCGCCAGCGGCCTGCGTTCGATTCTGCGCCAAGATCCCGACGTAATCATGGTCGGCGAGATTCGCGACGGGAAGACCGCAGAGATCGCGATCCAAGCCGCCCTCACCGGCCACCTGGTCTTCTCGACACTTCATACCAACGACGCGGCGAGCGCCGTCACCCGCCTGGTCGAGATGGGAACCGAACCGTTTCTGGTCTCCTCGTCGGTCATCGGCGTCATCGCACAGCGGCTGGTCCGGCGACTCTGCACCGGCTGCCAGCACACTGTACATCCGAGCGCTGAGACCCTCGCCGAGCTCGGCCTGACGGCGACAGCCGTTGCGGGTCGCACCATCTTTGCGAGCGGCCCGGGCTGTGACGCCTGCAAAGGGACCGGCTACCGCGGACGCACAGCGATTCACGAGCTGCTCGTCGTCGACGACGAGATCCGGACGCTCATCATGCAGACGACCGACGCCGCGGCCATCCGTCGCGCGGCGATCGCAGCCGGCATGCCGATCCTGCGAGCGGACGGTGCCGCCAAAGTCCTCGCGGGCGAGACGAGCATCGAAGAGGTACTGCGGGTCACGCAAGAAGACCTGGCGTAAGCATCGTCCATCGTGCCGCTGTACGCGTATACGGCCCTCGATGGCCAGGGAAAAACGGTCGGCGGCGTCGTCGATGCCGAGAGTCAACGTGGCGCCCGACAGAAGCTTCGCGTAACGGGTGTCTACCCGGTCACGCTGACCGAAGACCGGACCGCTACGGATTCGGCGGGGCGGTCCCGGACGCTGCCCACGCTCGGGCTCACGCTCCCGGGCGAGCGCGTTCCTGCACAAGAGCTCGCGGCCATGACCCGCCAGTTCTCGACGCTCGTGGGCGCCGGGCTTCCCCTCGTCGAGGCGCTGGGCGCATTGTCCGAGCAGACCGAACGCGAGCGACTGCGCCGCACACTCGCGCAGGTCCGACAGCAGGTCCTCGAAGGCCGAAGCCTGGCAGAGGCTCTGGCGGAGCATCCGACCATCTTCGCGCCGCTGTACGTGAACATGGTGCGCGCCGGTGAAGTGAGTGGCGCGCTCGATGTCGTCCTCGGACGGCTGGCGGACTACACCGAGAATCAGTCGCAGCTCCTCAGCAAGGTCCGGGGCGCACTCACCTATCCTGCCATCATGCTGGTGCTGGGCGGCGGCATCCTCTTCTTCCTGGTGTCCTACGTCGTGCCCAAGGTGACCAAGATCTTCGAGGAGACACAGCAGGAGCTCCCGCTGCTCACCCGCATCATGCTGGGCGTCTCGAGCTTCTCGGCACGCTGGTGGTGGCTCGGATTGCTGCTTGCGATCGCGGGCGCATTCGCCCTGCGCGCCTACGCACGGACGGCGCCCGGTCGCGCTCGTCTCGACGGACTGGTCCTGCAGATTCCCTACGTAGGACGGCTGCTCCAGAAGCTCGCCGTCGCCCGCTTTGCCCGTACACTATCGACCCTGCTCGCCAGCGGGATCGGCCTGCTACCGGCGCTCGATATCGTCAAGAACATCGTCAACAACGTCGTGATCGCAGGAGCGATCGAACGCGCGCGCGATGCCATCCGCGAGGGACAGAGCATCGCGCCACCGCTCCGCGAGAGCGGACTCTTTCCACCGCTGGTCGTGCACATGGTAGCGGTCGGGGAAAAGAGTGGCGAACTCGAGAGCATGCTCAGCAAGGCAGCCGACGCTTACGACACCGAGGTCGACAACGCGGTCACCGGGCTCACGACCATCATGGAGCCGATCATGATAGTTTTCATGGGACTTGTCGTGCTGTTCATCGTGTTGTCGATCTTGATGCCGATCTTCGATCTCAATCGCGTCGTTCGGTGAGGGATCTTTGGAGGGGCCATTGCGGGTCCGGACGGCATTGCTAGAGTACGCTCAGTACCAACGGGCCAACGGGGGGAGAGAACGTGATGCGGGTCGATCGCTCGAACCATCGCACGGAAGCCGGCTTCACTCTGATCGAGATCATGGTCGTGGTGTTCATCCTCGGCTTGCTGGTGACGATGGTCGCCCCACGGATCGTCGGTCGTACCGATGAGGCCCGGCGCGTCAAAGCGGCCGCGGATGTCAAAGGCATCGAAGAGGCGCTGCACCTCTACAAGCTCGACAGCGGCTTCTACCCTACGACCGACCAGGGCCTGCAGGCGCTCGTCACGCTACCGGAGAGTGGCAACATTCCGCATCGCTGGAACCCCGACGGGTACCTCGAAGCGGTTCCGTTCGACCCGTGGGGGAACCCGTATGCGTTCCTGAGCGACGGGGACACCTACGACATCCGTTCGTATGGTGCCGACGGAGTAGAGGGTGGTGAGGGGAAATATGCCGACATCGACGGACGCACGCAGCTCTGACGGCGCGTCCGGCTTCACCCTGCTCGAGCTGGCGATCGTCCTCTTCGTCATGGCGATCGCTCTCTCGTTCGTGATTCCGCGCTTGCGCGATACCACCTCGGCTGAGCTTCGGGCCAGCGCCGGCCGTCTCGCCAGCACGACGCGCCTCCTGTACGACGAGGCCGCGTTCCGCCAGCGCCCGATGCGGCTGAACCTCGACCTCGACGAACACCGCTACTGGGCAAGCGAGCTCGATCTGGAGAGTCAGGAGCTGGCGTTCGTCGTCGATGAAGACCCGTTGGGACGCCCGGTCGATCTGCCCGCCGGGGTCGCGTTCGAGGACGTCGTGCTCCCCGCGCTCGGTACCATCGATCGGGGCATCGTCTACGCACAGTTCTTCCCAGAAGGATTTGCCGACCCACTGGTCGTCCATCTGCAGAACCGCAACGGGGAGCAGGCCACCTTGGCCATCGAGCCACTCACCGGCCGCACCAGGGTCGCCGACGGGTACATCGAGCTGACGGCACTGGCCGAAACGTACGAGGACGGATTTGTCGAGCGCCGCTGAGCAAGCGACCTGCGGGACCGCGGCTGAGCAAGCGACCTGCGGGACCGCGGCTGAGCGAGCGACCTGCGGGAGCGCGGGGACCGCGGCCGGGTTTACCTTGCTGGAGGTGCTCGTCGCCGTCACGATTCTCGGGGTAGGTCTCGTCAGCCTCCTCGGACTACACGTTGGGAACCTCGCCCGCCTGGACGAGGACCGACGCATCACGGAGGCCACCCTCCTCGCACAGGGCCTCATGACCGAGATCGAGTCCGGCCCACCGCCGGCACTCGGCGTCGAGACCGGCGACTTCGAGGAAACCTATCCAGAACGCTACCCACATCTCGGCTGGGAGCGTGAGATCCTCAGGAGCCCGCTGCCCGACCTGCGCGAGGTCCGGGTCCGCGTCTACCATGGCGACGGCGAGATACCGGCTCCCGACGACGTCTCGCTCGTGTACTACGCGCGGCTCGGCCAATGACAATGATACGTGCCTCGATACGTGCCTCGATACGTGCCTCGATACGTGCCTCACATGGATTCACGCTCCTGGAGGTCATGCTGGCACTGACGATCCTGGCGATCGTGAGCGCCACCCTCTACGGGACGTTCTCGCGCACGCTACGATCGCGCGCCATCGCCGAGGAACACGTCGAGATCACCCGGACCGGGCGTAGCGCCCTGGGCCGCATGACCGACGAGCTCTCCGCGGCGTTCTACCCACGCCCAGCACGGGCCGGTGCGCAGGCGGGCTCGATCTTCCGCAGCCTGCCCGGTGGAACCGAAGAGCTCCCCCTCGACGCGGTCGCATTCTCGGCCCGCGCCCCCCGCCCGTCGGGCCTCCGCCAACGGGGTGCGGCCCGACAAGTCGTCTCCTACTTCTTCGCGGAGGAGCGTGGCGGAATGCGCAGCCAGGGAAACACACGTCGCGCTGACGACGTTGTCGATGTCTTCGCCGCGTTCGGTCCGCAGCGCTCGTTTCCCGACGGCGTGCGGCCGTATCGACTCCTGCGTCGGGAGGCGCTCGTACTTCGCAACGACGAGTTGGCTCCAGCCACGGCGACGCTCTTTCTCGACAATGTCGCCAGCTTCGAGCTTCGCTTCCACGACGGACGCCGGTGGGTAGACAACTGGGACTCGGAGGATCGGCCGAACCAGCGCGTGCCGCGAGCCGTCGCTCTCGATCTCGGGCTCTTCGATACCAGGGGTGGGATCCACTACTTCACGACCGCGATCGACTTGCCGCTCGCCTCTCGCAGGACCCTGCCAACGTCCCAGGATGGAGATGATGGTGAACCGGAAGCGTGACGAGTCGGGCGTGGCGCTACTGGTCGTCCTGCTGGCGATCACACTCCTCACGATCACCGTGGTCGAGTTCACCTACTCGACGCAGGTCGAAACGCGGCTCGCCCGTGGCACACGGAACTCCCTCCAGGCCTACTATCTCGCCCGCTCCGGTGTGAACCTGGCCGAAGCCATCCTGATCCGCGACACCCAACTCAGCGGGGCAGTCGACAGCGAGTTGGACATCTGGGCGCAGCCGCTGCCTCCTCTGCCTCTCGGTGATGGCACCATCATGTTGCGCGTCCAGGACGAAGCGCGTTTCTTGAACGTCAACGCACTGGCCAAAGAGATTGGCGACAGTCCCGACCTCAATCCGGAGCGGCGCGCGTTCACCGGCATCTTCTCGATTCTGGGTTTCGATCCGCGTATCCGATCGGCCCTCATCGATTGGCTCGATCCAAATGACCGACCCGAGAAGTCACCGCCAGGCGCCGAGCAGCCGTTCTACCTCGGCCTCCAGCCCCCGGTCGCAGTGCGAGACGACATGATCGCTGATCTCCGCGAGTTGCTCGGCGTTCGCGACATGACGCCGGAAATCCTCGCCAAGCTCAGCAACTTCGTCACCGTCGTCTTCGACCCCGACGAGAAGGTCCCCTTCCGCGTCAACATCAACACCGCACCCGCTGAAGTGTTGATGGCGCTCTCTCCGGGCCTCGCTGGCGATCCTGCGGCGGTACAGGGTCTCCTGACCGCTCGGGCAGAGCAGGCCTTCAATGGAGAGGGTTCACTGCGTGAGCGCGCACCACGCGCGGCTGCGATTCTCGAGGCGGACGACACGACCGCCGGAGGGACGATCTGGAGCGACGTGCTGGCGTACGCGAGTACCTATTTTCGGATCGAGGCCGTCGGTACGGTCGCGGGAACATCGCGCGGCGTGACAACCGTCGTACGCCGGAGCGGGTCACCTGCGCAGGTCACACGTATCAGCTGGTCACCGCGCGTCTCGCAGCTAGCCTTGACAACGCTACCGCCTTCGGATTTCCTCGAAGCACTGCCGCCTCTCGTGGGCGGGTGATTCGGATGCCCAACCGTACGCTCGCGCTCGAGATTGGGAGCACCGCCATTCGGGGTGTCCTCGTCGAGAGTTCTTTGCGCTCGCAGCGCATCCTCGGCGCCTACACGATCCCTCGGACCAGCACCGACAATCTGGCGCACGACATCGCGACCTTCGCCACGACGCACGGCCTCGCATGGGACGAAGTCGTGTCGGCCCTTCCCGGGGACGTCGTCACGCACCGACTCCTGACGCTGCCTTTCAGGGACCGGAAGCGCCTCGACCAGGTGGTGCCCTCCGAACTCGAGTCGCAGCTGCCGTTCGAGATCGATGGGTCGGTGATCGACTATCAGGTAATCGGCGAGACGGAGGGCCAAGCGCTGATCCTCGCCGCTCTGGCACCAAAGGAGGCCATCCGGTCCCATCTCGCCACGCTGGCGGCCGCGGGCATCGAGCCCAGGGTCATCGACCTCGCGCCCCTGGCTCCGTTGAATCTGCTCCGACACGGCGAGCCCGGCGTCACCGAGGCAGTCGTCGCCATCGTCGATCACGATCGCACGACTCTGGCTCTCGTCCACGAGGCGCAGCTCGGTGGGCTCCGCACGCTGAGTGCGGGCGTCTCGGGTGCGTCGGATGTCGACACCCTCGTCTCCCAGGTCCGGTGGTCGATCGGGGCGCTTTCCCAGAACGGATCCATGCACGAGGCGACGCTTTGGCTCGGTGGGGAGGCCGCCGGGACGCCAGGACTCGCCGACGCGATGGGGCGAGCACTCGATTTGCCGCCACGACACCTCGATGAGCTGGCGATCCCATCCGTGCCGCCGACCCTCCGTCGAGAGCAACCCGCCTACGCGATGCCGCTCGGTCTCGCACTACGTGATCGCGCCACCAACGGAAGCATTGGTATGGATTTCCGACGGGGCGAGTTCACGTACCATCGAGAACGAGACGCGCTCTGGCAGATGCTCACCGGGGCAAGCATTCTCCTGATCATCGGGCTCTTGTTGATGGCGACCGCGTTCGTCCTCGAGGGTCGCCGCCTCGGACAGCAGCGTGATGCCGTTCAAGCCGAGATCCGGGCACTCTTTACCGCGGCGATGCCCACGACGACGACCATCGTCAACGAGAAGGCGCAGCTCCAGGCCGAGCTGAGCGCCCTCGAGAAGCGTCGGCATCAGTACGGTCGGCTCGCGCCCTCCGCACCTCGCGCCATCGATCTGCTCCGGGCGCTCACCCAAGGCGTGCCGCCCGACGTCCCGCTCGACCTGCAGGAACTCAACCTCGACGCCGATACGATGAAGATCCGTGGCTCCACGCGCACGTACGAGGGGGTCGAAGCGGTCAAGCGCGGTCTTGGAGCCCGCCCGGAGTTCCGGGAGGTGCAAGCGAAAGACGTTCGAGCATCCGTGGATGGACAGCGGGTGGCCTTCGGCCTCGACATCTCCACCAGCACAGGAGAGCGCCCGTGAACGAGCTCCGCATGCGGCTCGCGGCGATCCTCGAGCGGCTGTCGCCCCGTGAGCGCGCGCTCCTCGGTGCAGCCGCGGCGGCCACGGTGATCATCATGCTCTGGGTGGTGGCTACCGGCCTCACGGAAGAGCGCGCGGCACGCGCCGCGCAGATCGCCGCCGGGCGCCGCGACCTCGATCGCATGGTCGTCATCAGGGACGAGGTCTTGCGGCTGCGAGCGGAGAACGATGCGGTGCAGCGCCGCCTCGCCACGCTGGGTTCCGATTTCTCGCTCTTCTCTCATCTCGAGGGCGTGACGCGCCGCACCCTCAACCGGGAGCGGATCAGCGCCATGAATCCGTCTACCCGCAATCGCTCGGACGGCATGCAGGAGGACAGTGTCGAGATCCGCTTGTCCGGCGTCTCGCTGCGCGCGCTCGTGGGCCTGCTCCACGAGGTCGAAAAGGGCGAGGCTCCACTGCTGGTCAGTCGGCTCCGCATGAAGAAGCGCTTCGACGAGAAACAGCTCTTCGACGCAACGCTCGTCGTTGCCCGCCTGCGGCGCACGTCATGAGCGGCACCGCCTCGGCCCTGGCCAACGCGCGCGCCACGCTCGAGCGTCTGACGCCGGCCACGGGTCGCCCGCTCCTGCTCTACGCGCTCTATACGATCGTGGTGTTCGGGCTCTGTGTTCTCGCGACCTTTCCCTACGAGTTGGCGATCCGCCAAGGGCTCCGGCAAGCCCTGGGACCGTCGATATCGTCCGAAGTCATCGGTGCGCGACTCGGCTGGAGCTTGACGACCACGATCAAGGATCTCCAATTGCTGCCCAAGGGCGCGACCAGCCCCAGGCTCCTGAGCGTGCAGGCGCTCCGGATACGCCCCTCCATCTTCGGGCTCGTTCGCGGCACCCCGTTCCCGATCACTGCCGCCGCCGGCCTGTACGGAGGCACGATCGAGGGCACACTCGATCCCCGCCCGGAGTCATTCGACATCGACGCGCGCGTCGTGGGACTCGACCTCAGCCGCTACGCCGGGCTCGGACACTTCAGCGGTGGCACCTTGCGCGGGCGCCTCAATCTGACAGTCACACTGGCCGGTGATCGTACCGCCCCAACGACGCTCAACGGACAGCTCGCGCTCACGGGCCTGGAGATCGGGCTCGAAGGCCTCGACCTGCGCGGAGTCGTGGTTCCGGACCTACACTTCGGACAACTGCAGGTGGGCGGCACCGTCACCAACGGTCGCATCGACATCACCCAACTGAGCGGCAGTGGCACCGAGATCGATCTCGCGGGCAGCGGTCACCTCCTGCTCCGCGATCCGCTGAACGCCAGCCTGCTCAACTTGCAGGTCACGCTCACGCCAACGGCCGCCACACCCCAGGGTCTTCGCATGGCCATCAAGCTGATCCCTGGCGAGGAGGGCCCGGACGACGGTCGGATCCTCCAGATCTCTGGGCCGTTGGGCGCGCCACGGTTGCGTTGATCGCTAGAGAACCCTGTAGGGCCTGCACTTCCGGCCAACCCTGTTGATGCACCGACCGCGAAATGGCAAATTTCGACGAGAAGGAGTCCCCATGAAATCCACGACGCGCGCGTTGCCACTCACTCTGACCTTGGCTCTGAGTCTCCTAGCGATCCCCGCTACGGACGCACAAGCACTCAGCTGGACATGCTCCACCGTCGTTCAGGAGGGCGAGGCGGATCCTGGCATCGGCGTCTTCAAGACTCGCTTCGACGATCCCGCGATCAACAGCTCCGGGGACGTCGCCTTCCACGCCCGTGTGAAGAATGCCAATCGGCGCGTCTACCTCTATCCCGCGGCAGGTCCTCCCATCATCGTGGCAACCAAGGACGGCACCTCGCCGGGACCCGGCGGCGACTTCCGGAAATTCGGCTCGACATCCATCAACGATGCCGGTGACGTGGGTTTCTTCGCCGATCTGGACAACGGCGACGGCGCGTTCATCCGCGAAAGTGGTGGAACGCTGAAGCGTGCCGCTGGCACCGACGACGTCTCCCCCACCGGGGGCACTTTCGACACCCTCCTTGCCGTTTCGCGGGTGAACGACGACGGCGACCTGGCGTTCATGGCTCGCGTCGCGGGCGGGGACGATGGGGTCTTCTTCTTCGACGAGTCGGTCCCCGACGTATTGACGGTCGCTGCGATCGGCGACAGCACGGGTGACGGCCGATTCTTCTGCGATTTCATCAAGGGCCGCACCGTCGATCTGAGTGACTCTGGGAACGCCACCTTCCAGGCGAAGACCGCCGCCGACTGCAATTCCGACACGACAACCGGCGTCTGGCTTCAGACGGGCGCCGCCACGTTCGAGAACGTGGCAGATGTTGGCGCGGGCTCGTCCGTCATCGGCACGACCTACAACAAGATCTTTGGAGCCCCACTGGTCAACGCCAACGACGAGGTCCTGTTTCGAGCCAAGGTGCGCCCAGCAGACACGTGCGACAACATTGACGCCGATGTGTGCAGTATGGATTCCGACTGCCAGGGTATTTGCGTCGGCGGCACCAACGATGCCGAGCTCTGCGATGTGCTCGCCGACTGTCCCGATCCGGACCCTGCCAACAAGTGCGCCACGCCGACATGTGGCGGCGATCGGTGCCTGGGCGGCGCTGAGATCGGAATACCGTGCAGCAACGACTCCGACTGCCCCGATGGGTCCTGCGGCGTGCCGGGAACGAACGTCAAAGCGCTCTTCCTTTATGACCCAGCAGGCGGGCCGTCGACGACGACCATCGCCGCCGAGAAGGATACCGCACCCGGGACAGGTGGAGGCACGCTGAAGACGCTCGCGCCTCCGGGTGGCTTGAGCGACGCCGGCCACGCAGCGTTTCGCTCGAAAGTACGGTCCAGTTCCGCCAAACACGGGGCGTTCGTCTTCAACGGCGCCGCCGAGGACATCGTCCTCGCCAGCGACCCCGTGCCGACCGACAATTTCGGGCTCGGCTCCATCTACCGCAAGATCGTCGAGCAGACGGGCTTCTCGCGTTCGGGAACCTGGTTCACGTACAGCGCACGCGTGAAGGACTTCAGCGGCGTCCCCAGCAACGGCGGCGTGTTCCGCTGCGAAGGCAGCTAGGACCAACGCGGAAAACAGCTGCCCGGCGGCGGGGACTCAGGGGACCGTCGTTGGGTGAACCGGGATCGGTCCCTCGCGACGCACCCTGAAGAGCACCATCTCCTCGTCCGCGAGCACCTCGATCAACCCGGGATCGGCCGCCGCCTGCTCCAGAAAGGCCGCGTGGTGGCGATCGCTCAACACGTAGGCGCACGGCAGACGCTCGCCCAGCAATCGTGACGGCTCGCTACCCCGCCCTCGCGTGAGATCCACCCACTGCCAGTAGACGTCGCGGAAGCGATCACGGAGATAGGTCGGATCGAGGCCCACCAGGTAGGTGTTGTGGACGTTGTAGTAGTAGAGCAACGGGAAGTCGTCCCAGTCTGTGGTGCAGAGCATCGCGCCCGCCGGAGTGGACGCCTCGACCAGGCGGGCCGCATCCGCGTAGCGATCGAGCGCACCGACCTTTCGACCAATCGCCCATGCGACACCGCTCACGTTGGCAACGACGACGCCCGCGAGCAGCAGGGCAAGGACGGTCCGGCGCGTCCGTGAGAGACGGGGAATGACGTGCACCCCAGCCAGCACCGCCGCGAACGTCGCTGCGGGCGCGAAGTACTCGATGAAGCGTTTGGAGCGCAGCGTCAGGATCAGGAAGGCGCCCCCGACGAGCACGGATGCGATCAGGCGCCGATCGGCTCTCCGCCCAGACTGGACGAGGACGGCCGTCCCGAAAGCGAGATACAGGATCGCCACCAGCCCGTTCCCGATCAGGGTGATCGGAGTATACGGGAGCCATTCCCGCCCGATCCGGATCGCCTCGCCCGGCAGCAGCTTGTCCCCGAAGTGGTGGACCATGAACTGCAGATACTCGGGGAAGTATGGGTTCAGGATGAGGCCGGCCAGCATGCCACCGAGCGCCGCGATCACGATGCCGAGGCGCAACCGTCGCGTCGTCACCAACTCCGCCACGACGACCGCCCCCACCGGCACGATCAGCAGAGGAAATCCGTCGTACAACCAGGTGTAGACCAGACTCAGGATGGCGAGCGCGCGGACGCGGTGCGCCAGGGCGAAGTGAAAGCCGAGGAACAGGCAGGCCAGCGAGAGCGCCTGCACGCGCGTCATGCCAAGGCGAAACAGGAAGTCGCCCGAGGACGCACCGAGCGCGAGCAGGCCGAGCCAGGCATGCGGTACGCGCTCGCGCTGGAGCACCCACGCGAACGCGGAAACGAAGATCAGCGCCCCGACGATCGCGGCCACCTTGGCGCCAATCCGCAGGTCTCCGAGTGTGAACGGCACCAGGAAGACGTGGTACAGCATGTGGTGATCCGCGTAGCGATCCGGCGACAAGATCGTCAGCGGCATCCAGGGAAACGCCGGCGGGAACCCCGTCAGGCCCCCCTCACGGACCACCTGCGCAAAGCGGATGTGGAAGGCAGAATCGACGCCGATCAGATGCGCGGTGGAGAATTGCAGGCCGGTCAGGACGAGTGCCCAGACCGCCAGCGCCGCCCAGGGGACCGGAAACAGCGGGGCATCCAGGGGCTGAACCGGGGGCTGAATTGGAGGCGGAATCAGCGGATCAGGTCGCCCAGCCGCTCCCACCGCACCCAGCGATCGATTCCGTCCCATGACCAGTAGATGAGAAACGCCTTACCCTTGACCTCGTCGAGAGGCACGAATCCCCAGAAGCGACTGTCGTAACTCCGATCGCGGTTGTCTCCCATGACGAAGATCTTGTCTTCGGGAACCTCCACCGGACCGAAATTGTCGCGCGGGGTCAGTCGGCTGTTGGTCCCCGGGCCATCCACGAAGTGTCCCCATGGATCATCGACCTCGGTGTCGTTGACGTAGATGCGTTTGTGTCGCACCTCGACCTGGTCGCCCGGTGCCCCCACGACACGCTTGATGAAGTCCTTCTGCGGATCGACCGGGTACACGAACACGATGATGTCACCCCGTCGAGGGTCGGCGAACTTGACGACCTGCCCGAGGAACGGCACGCGGATCCCGTACCGAAGCTTGCTGACCAGGATGTGATCGCCAATCTGGAGCGTCGGCAGCATCGATCCCGAGGGGATCTTGAACGCCTGCACGATGAACGTGCGGATGAACAACGCCAGCAGGACGGCGACGAACAGAGCCTCCGCGTACTCGCGAAACGTCGACTTCTGCTGCACCCCGGTGTCCGTGACGGGCGCCACCGCCTCGTTCCCGTCCCCGGCGGCTGCACTCCCACGGGCTCTTTTCACGGCGTGGATGATAGAGGATCGCCCGGCCGACCGCCAGCCACCCTCCGCCAGGTCATGCCCCGACCTTCAAGACGGCCAGGAAGGCCTCCTGCGGGATCTCCACGCGGCCGACCTGCTTCATCCGCCGCTTGCCCTCTTTCTGCTTCTCGAGGAGCTTGCGCTTGCGTGTGATGTCGCCGCCATAGCACTTCGCGGTCACGTTCTTGCGGAGCGCCCTCACCGTCTCCCGCGCAATCACCTTGTTGCCGATCGCAGCCTGCAACACGACCTCGAACATCTGCCGCGGCACCAGTTCCCGCATCTTCTGCAGTAGCTCCCGTCCGCGGAGATAGGCCCGTTCGGCATGCAGGATGACGGACAACGCATCAACGATGTCCCCATTCACGCGAACGTCCAGCTTCACCAGTTTCGAGGACCGGAACTCGAGCGGCTCGTAGTCGAGCGAAGCGTACCCTCGGCTCGTGGACTTCAGCCGGTCGTAGAAGTCGAGCACGATCTCGTTCAACGGCAACTCATACTCGAGGATCGCCCGCCGCTCTCCAGGATAGCGGAGCCCATGCTGCCGTCCCCGCTTCTCCTCGCACAGCGCCATGACGTTGCCGAGGTGATCGATCGGGAGGTGGATCGTCGCCAAGATGATCGGCTCCTCCATGTCGACGATCGACTGCTCGGGCGGCAACTTCGCCGGACTGTCGACCGTCAGGACGTTGCCGTCGGCCGTGTGGACGCGGTACGCCACCGTCGGGGCCGTCGTAATCAACGCGATACCAAACTCGCGCTCGAGGCGTTCCTGGATGATCTCCATATGCAGCAGGCCGAGGAACCCACACCGGAAGCCGAAACCCAGCGCGACCGAGTTCTCGGACTCGTAGGTGAACGCGGCGTCGTTCAACCTGAGCTTCTCGACCGCGTCGCGAAGCGCCTCGTAGTCGCTCGCCTGGGTCGGATAGAGCCCGGCGAACACCATGGGCTTGATCTCTTTGAAGCCCGGGAGCGCGACCACCGCCGGCCGATCCGTCTCGCTCAGCGTGTCGCCGATTCGTGTATCGCCGACCTCTTTCAGGCCCGCCATGACGACACCCACGCTCCCGGCACTGAGATCGGTCACGTCCGTCAATCGCGGCGTAAAGACCGCCAGACGCGTCACCTCGGCTTCCTTGCCGGTCGCCACCATGCGAATGCGTGTCCCCCGTCGCAGCGTCCCGTCGACGACGCGCACGATCATCATCACACCGTGATACGGATCGAACCAGCTGTCGAAGAGCAGCGCCCGCAACGGCGCGTCGGCGCTCCCGCGTGGCGGCGGAATGCTCCGCACGATCTCCTCGAGGATCTCCTCGGTGCCGGTCCCCGCCTTCGCGCTCGCGAGGATCGCACCACTCGCATCGATCCCGATGACGTCCTCGATCTCGGCGCGCACGCGCTCTGGCTCGGCGGCGGGCAGGTCGATCTTGTTCAGCACGGGCACTACGACGAGATCGCTGTCGAGCGCGAGATAGGCGTGCGCTACGGTTTGCGCCTCGACGCCCTGGGCCGCGTCCACGACCAGCAACGCCCCTTCGCAGGCCGCCAAGCTGCGCGACACCTCGTACGAGAAGTCGACGTGCCCCGGCGTATCGATCAAGTTCAGCCGGTAGTCGTGACCGTCACGCGAGCGGAAACCGAGTTGGACGGCACGAGCCTTGATCGTAATCCCGCGTTCCCGTTCCAGGTCCATATCGTCCAGGAACTGCGCTTCCATCTCGCGACTCGTCACCAACCCGGTCCGCTCGAGCAGACGGTCGGCCAGCGTCGACTTCCCGTGGTCGATGTGGGCGATGATCGAGAAGTTGCGAATACGCGCGAGATCCTGCACGCGCGGATTTTACACGGATCTCGCGGAAGCGCGACTACCGGCCAGGATCACGCCGTCCGGCGGGCGCGGAAGAACTCGACCGTCCGGCGCAGCCCCTCTTCGATCGTCACTTCAGGGGCCCAGCCGAGCACCTCGGACGCCCGATGATTCAGAACGACGCTGCGGAGCTGCTCGCCGGCTTTGGCTGGCCCATGGGTGGCCTGATGGGGACTCTCGGTCAACACCCGGAGGTGCGTGTACAGGGTATTCACGTCGGTCTCGACTCCGGTCCCGATGTTCACTGGCCCGATGAAGTCGGCCTCGAGAGCTTTCAGATTCGCGCGCACCACATCACCAACGAAGACGTAGTCGCGCGTCTGCTTGCCGTCGCCGTTGATCGTCGGCGGCTTGTCGTCAAGCAGGCGCTCGGTGAAGATCGCGACGACGCCAGCCTCGCCATGCGGATCCTGCCGGGGCCCGAACACATTGGCATAGCGCAACGCGACGTACGGCAAGCCGTGAACCGCATGATAGTAGGACAGATAGAGTTCGCCGGTCGCCTTCGTAATGCCATAGGGCGACAAGGGGCGGGTCGCGTGGGACTCCGAGGCGGGAAACTCGTCCTGCTCCCCGTACACGGCGCCACCGGACGAGGCGAAGAGGACTTTCTTGACGCCCAGCTCGCGGGCGCCCTCCAGGAGATTGATCATCCCGAGCACGTTGACGTCGGCATCGAAGGCGGGATCGGCCACCGACTTCCGTACGTCCATCTGCGCCGCGTGCAGGCAGAGTACCTGCGGCTGTTCGTTCCGCATGATCTCGCGCACCTCGGGCGCGCGAATATCGGCGTGATAGAACTTCGCAGCCGCGGGAACGTTCGTGCGCTTGCCACCAGACAGATTGTCGATGACCACCACGTCGTGCCCAGCCGCCAGCAATGCATCGGAAATATGGGACGCGATGAAACCCGCGCCGCCCGTAACCAGAACCTTCATCCCTACTCCTCCACCTTCAACGGACCTTACCCTGAAAGTACTCGATCGCCCGCTGCAATCCTTCTTCAACAGGGACGACCGGCGTCCAGTCGTTCAAGACCCGACGCGCCAGGGTGATGTCGGGTTGGCGCACCTTCGGGTCATCGACCGGGAGAGGCTTGTGGGTGATGCCACTGCGGCTACCCGTGAGCTCGATGATGAGCTTGGCGAAATCCAGGACCGTCATCTCGCGCGGATTCCCGATGTTGACGGGCTCGCGATAATCGCTCCACAGCAGGCGCAAGATGCCCTCGACCAGATCGGTGACATAGCAGAAGCTGCGCGTCTGCCCGCCGTCACCGTAAACGGTCAGATCCTCACCGCGGAGCGCCTGGGCAATGAAATTCGGCACGACTCGACCGTCTTCCTGACGCATGCGCGGGCCGTAGGTGTTGAAGATACGAACAATCCGCGTCTCGACGCCGTGGCTCCGCTGGTAGGCCATCGTGATCGCCTCGGCAAACCGCTTCGCCTCGTCGTACACACCGCGCGGACCAATGGGGTTCACGTTCCCCCAATAGCCTTCGGTTTGCGGATGGACGAGCGGGTCGCCGTAGACCTCCGACGTCGAGGCCAGCAGAATCCGGGCGCCCTTCTCCTTGGCCAATCCGAGTACCTTGTGCGTACCGAGCGAGCCGACCTTGAGCGTCTGAATCGGTAGCTCGAGATAGTCGATGGGGCTCGCCGGCGACGCGAAGTGGAGAATCGCGTCGATCGGGCCGGTGACGTAGATGAAGTTCGTGATGTCCTGCTGAATGAAGTGGAATTTCGAGTTGCCGAGCAGGGGTGCGATGTTGTCGGGAGAACCCGTCAGGAAGTTGTCGATACAGATGACATCGTTCCCCTCGGAGACCAGACGCTCGCAAAGATGCGAGCCGATGAAACCGGCGCCGCCGGTAACGAGAATTCTGCTCATGCTATGCGCGCTCCACGGCAGTTCGCCCGATGGGATAGTAGGCGAAGCCCTCTCGTCGCATGGAATCCTGTTCGTAGAGATTGCGCCCGTCGACGATAACCGGACTCTTCATCAGATCCCGCATGCGTGTGAAATCCGGACGGCGAAACTCGTTCCAGTCGGTGACGATCACGAGGGCATCGACGCCCTCGAGCGCATCGTAGTTCAGCCGATGGTAGTTGATGCGATCTCCGAAGATCTCGCGGGCGACACCGAGCGCCTCCGGATCGTGCACTTCCACCTGCGCGCCGTGCCGAAGCAACTCCTCGATGATCACGATCGACGGCGCCTCCCGCATATCGTCGGTGCGCGGCTTGAACGCCAATCCCCAGATCGCGAAACGCCGACCGGCAAGGTCATCGCCGAAGAGCCCCACGACCTTGTCGGCGAGCAGGCGCTTCTGCTGCTCGTTGACCTCTTCGACGGCGTTCAGCAGCGGAAACGGCAGATCGTTGTCCCGTGCCGTGCGGATGATCGCCTGGACATCCTTCGGAAAACACGAGCCGCCATAGCCAGCGCCGGGGAAGAGGAAGTGATGACCGATCCGCCGATCCGACCCCATACCGCGACGGACATCGGCGACGTCGGCGCCCACACGCTCGCAGAGCTTTGCAACTTCGTTGATGAACGAGATGCGGGTGGCCAGGAACGCGTTCGCCGCGTATTTCGTCATCTCGGCGCTGCGATTGTCCATGACGAGGATCGGATTCTCGGTGCGCACGAACGGGCTGTACAACGCCTGCATCATCTCGATGGCCCGCGCGTCCTCCCCACCGATGACGACGCGATCCGGCTTCATGAAATCGTCGACTGCGGCCCCCTCTTTCAGAAACTCCGGGTTCGAAATGACCGCGAACTCATGGGATGTCTTGGCTCGAATCGCGTCGCGCACTTTGTCGGCCGTCCCGACCGGCACCGTGCTCTTGCAGACGACGACCATCGGACCATTCATCGCGTCGCCTATGCCACCCGCCACGGCCAGGACCGCGCGTAGATCTGCAGATCCGTCCGTCGATTCTGGCGTTCCCACGGCGATGAAGCAGATGTCCGCGGCCCGGACGGCGGTGACCATATCCGCAGTGAACCAGAGCCGCCGCTCCGCAAGGTTGCGGCGGATGAGTTCCTCGAGGCCCGGCTCGTAGATCGGCACGCTCCCCTGCTTCAGGGTCTCGATCTTCGCCTGGTCGATGTCGACGCAGGTCACGTCGTTGCCGCCCTCGGCGAAACACGTCCCCGCAACGAGGCCGACGTATCCCGTCCCGATCACACAGATCTTCAAATGACCTCCAGTTTCACGGGCTTAGGACGCGCCGGGGCGCGGCCGGCACCCCCCGTGCCGCCTCACACGAAGGTACCGGCCCGCATGGTCACCGTCAAACCAGTTTCTGCAGCGCCGGCCGTCCACTTTCGGCCTGCCGCACCTCGCGAATCCGGTAGATAGGCTTGCCCTGGGACTCGTGGTAGGTGCGCGCCAGCATTTCCCCGAGAAGCCCCAGGGTGACCAGCTGGACCCCGCCGAGAATCATCAGAATTCCGAGAAGCAGCAGCGGGCGTCCGGCGAGCTGCACGCCGAGCAGGATCCGCTCGAGTCCAAGGAAGCCCGTAATGCCAATCCCGAGGATCGTCGTCAGCAGGCCCGCGGTACCGAAGACGTGGATCGGGCGGGTCGCGAAGCCGGACAGGAACTTGATCGTCAGCAAATCGAGGACAACGCGGACGGTACGCGACAAGCCGTACTTCGACTGCCCACGCCGCCGCGGGCGATGACGCACTGGAATCTCCGCCACCTGCGCACCGAGGTCGCCCGCGATCGCCGTAATGAATCGATGCATCTCCCCGTAGAGTCGCAGCGATCGGGCGGTCTCGCCGCGAAACGCCTTCAGGCCGCACCCATGATCGTGGATGCTCACACTCGTCACCGCACCGATGATGAAGTTGGCAATCTGCGAAGGAATCTTGCGCGACAGCAATGCGTCCTTGCGCTCGCGCCGCCACCCCGTCACGACGTCATACCCTTCGTCGAGCGTCGCCAGAAGGCGCGGGATGTCGGCCGGATCGTTCTGCAGATCGCCGTCCATCGTGACGACGATCGCGCCCTCGGCGTGATCGATGCCCGCCGCGATCGCCGCCGTCTGCCCGAAGTTGCGCCGGAGTCGGATCAGCCGGAAGCGTGGATCGTCGTGCGTCGCCTCCGCTGCCAGCGCAAAGGTGGCATCTGAGCTCCCATCATCGACGAGGAGAATCTCGGTCGACTGCGGCAGACGATCGACGGTCTCTCGGAGCTCGGCCACCAGCGGCTCCACGTTGGGAGCCTCGTTGTAGATCGGGACGACGATCGAAAGCTCAGGCATCACGTGCCGCCGTCCCCGTCGCTCAACCGACGCGCCCCATCTTGGTTTTCACGAGCTCCCTCAGTGAGGTCTCGGGCCGCGCCCCGTAGTGACTGATGATCTCGCCCGCCGCTATGCTGGCCAGGCGTGCACAGGTCGCCATATCGGCGCCCGAGGACAAACCGAAGAGAAAGCCCGCGGCGTAGAGATCCCCCGCCCCAGTCGTATCGACCACGCGCTCCACAGGCTCGGCAGGAAAATGCTGCGTTTCTCCATTCGCGAGGACCACTGATCCCTCGGCGCTCCGGGTAACCGCAGCGACCTCGCAATGCCCCTGCAGGCGGCGCACGGCCTCCTCGAAGTCCGTCGTCTCGTACAGCGACAGGGCCTCGACCTCGTTGGCGAACAGAATGTCGACGTGATGCTCCACCAGATCCCGAAACTCGGCACGATGACGCTCCACGCAAAATGGGTCCGACAGAGTGAGGGCGACCTTGCGTCCCGCGTCGTGGGCGATACTCGCCGCCTTGAGAAACGCGTCCTTCGCGGCACCCTCTTCCCAGAGGTATCCCTCCAGAAACGTGATTCGAGCCGCTGCCACCGTATCCGGATCGACGTCATCGGGTCCCAGGGTCGCACTGACTCCGAGAAAAGTCTGCATGGTCCGTTGCGCGTCGGGAGTCACGAAGATCAGACAGCGGCCAGTCGGTGGCCCGGTGGTCGCCGCGGTGGCGTCGAACGCGACGCCGCTGGCGCGGATCTCGCGCGCGAACACCTGCCCGAGTGCATCGTCCCGCACCTTGCCAATGAACGCCGGACGGCCACCGAGCGAGGCAAAGCCCGCGATCGTGTTTGCCGCCGAGCCTCCCGAGCATTCGACCGAACCGCTCATCTCCGCGTAGAGCTCTTCGGCCCGCGCTGTGTCGATGAGGGTCATGGCGCCCTTGGGCATGTCGTGTCGGGCCAGGAATCCATCGTCGGCGTCGCCCAGCACGTCGACGATCGCATTCCCGATGCCGACGACTCCAAATTTACTCTCACTCATGCTCAAGCTCCCACGTATCGGCCGATGATGGGCGCGAGGTCCCGCTTCACCTGCTCGGGAATGCGCGCTGGGTCCGTAATGATCGCATGCTCGAGGGCATGGTCACAATCGCACCCTGTCGATGGACCAATACCAGGCGCCACTTCGAGAATCACGCGTTTGGCCATGGCCACGTTCGCATTGAGGACGGCCAGGACGTCCGCGATCGCCACCTCTTCAGTATCCTGACGCCAGCAATCGTAGTCGGTGGCGAGCGCCAGGGTTGCAAAGCACAGCTCTGCCTCGCGCGCGAGCTTGGCCTCTTGCAGATTCGTCATGCCGATGACGGCAGCGCCCCAACTACGATACAGCTCGGACTCCGCTCGGGTGGAGAACTGCGGTCCTTCCATGCAGACGTACGTGCCTCCGTCGTGGACGGTCGCCTCGACACGCCGAGCTGCTGCGACCAGAGCCGTGCGCAACACCGGACAGACGGGGTCGCCGAAGCCGATGTGGGCGACGATACCGTTCCCGAAGAACGTCCCCACACGCCCCTGCGTCCGATCGAGAAACTGATCGGGCACGACCAGATGACCCGGAACGATTTCCTCTCTCAAGCTCCCGACCGCGCCGACGGCTATGACGTGCGTCGCCCCGAGCTTCTTCAGCGCCCAGAGGTTGGCGCGGAACGGCAACTCGGACGGCAGGATGCGGTGTCCGCGACCATGGCGCGGGAGGAACAGGAGTTCGTTGTCCGCGAGTCGACCCCTGATGATGGCGTCGGACGGTGCGCCGAACGGTGTCTCGACCGCCTCTTCGCGTACGTCGGCCAATCCCTCCATCTCGTACAGTCCGCTTCCGCCGATGATTCCGATCGTTGTGCCCACTGCCTGCCTCCTTTTCGACTCAGCCCCGCACGAGGGGAATGACCGGCCCGGTACGCATGGTGAGCTGCGACATGGGGTCGAGCAGATCACCGTCCATCATGAGCCGGGTCGGGGCCGCGAAACGAATCGTCACCATGCGCGCCAGATTGTCGTAGAACTCCGGATCCTCGAGCGGCACTCCCCGCCAGAGGCGAGGTATCCTGCGTGCGAGCCGCAGCGGCCCGATCGGGCCCGCGAGCAGATGAAAGTGTTGACGCTTGCGGGCCGCCAGATACATCGGTTTGAACCCGAGCGCAACGTGGGTCACCGTTCCGGCCAGAATCACGGTGAACGTCCGGAAGGGAACCCGCTCGTCATCGCAATCGATATCGGCCTCGACGCGACGAAACGCCCCCCGAACCAGCGAGGTCCCGAGCATGGCAGACGCTATCAGGCGCCCGAGGAGCCCGATCGCGGTCAGCCCGCTCTGCCGCGGAGAACTGTAGTAGAGCTGCAGGAAGTTCACCACGATTCCGCCCCCCACCGTGAAGCCGGCGTGCTCGTCATTCACCACCAACAATTCGCGCTCGACGATGTCGTGTATGTGCCCGTGACGATAGTCGTGGACGACGTGGCTCAGCACGTGCTCCGGACCGCCCCGCATGCAGCCGATCGACCGGGCGATGTAGTTCATCGTTCCAGCCCGCAACGGCAGGTAGAGTGGCCACGGTCCCTCGGGATGGAGTCGCCGCCATGCCGAGAGTACGCGGAAGTGGCTACCATCGCCGCCACAGACCGCGAGCATCTCGACGCGTTGCCGTGCCAGTTCGCCGACCACGTTTTCGATCGCCGCGAGATCTGGCGTCACCCGTACCACGCCCTCTTTCCCTACGATCTGCTCGAACCGGCGTACCCGGGCTGCCACGTCTCCGTTGCGCCCCGCGTGCGGGTTGATGATGACGCCGATACCGGGCACGCCGATCAGCCTCGCGTCGACCGGGACTCGTCCTCGGCCACGAGCTGTCCACACGCGGCCGCAATGTCACTGCCACGGCTTTCACGGACGGTCGCATGCACGGCACCCGTCCGGAGGATGTCAGCAAACCGCGCCACCACTGCATCCTCACTCCGGGCGAAGCCCCCCCCGGGGTACGGATTGTACGGAATGAGGTTCACCTTGCATCGAATGCCGTGCAACGCACGCATGAGCGCCCGCGCCTGCTCCGGAGCATCGTTCACGCCCGCCAGCATGACGTACTCGAACGTGATGCGCTTGCGGCGCGGCAACGGAAGCTGTCGACACGCGGCCAGCAGGTCGTCGACCGAATAGCGCTTGGTGACGGGCATGAGCCGACGACGCAACGTCTCGTCCACCGCCGTCAGGGAAACCGCGAGATGCACCTTCGTATCCTCGAGCAAGCGCTGCATCTGCGGCACCAGACCGACCGTCGAAACTGTGATCCTCCGCGGCGACACTCCAGCACCCCACGGTGCCGTCAGCGTCCCGATCGCGCCCACGGTCCCCTCGTAGTTGTGCAGTGGTTCGCCCATCCCCATGAAGACCATGTTCGTGATGACATCGCGGGCCCCGTCACTGCCCACCGGGGCCTCCGCACGCGCGAGCAGAAACTGCTCTACGATCTGGCCGCGCGTCAGATGGCGCCCGAACCCGAGCGTCGCTGTCGCACAGAACGCGCAGTCCATGGCGCATCCGACCTGGGTCGACACGCACAAGGTCAATCGACGCCCGTCCGGGATCAACACGCCTTCGATCGTGGCGCCGTCAGGCAACGCGAACAACAGCTTGGTCGTGCCATCGATCGCGTGGGCGACATGGCGCACGGTCAGGGTCCCGATGCCGTACGCCGCTGCCAACGCCTCGCGCGCCTCGCGCGGCAGCGTTCTCATCTCAGCGAAATCGCGAACGCCCTGCTGGTACAACCAACGTGTCACCTGGGAGGCGCGATAGCGCGGCAGCCCCTGAGCATCACACCAGCGCTCCAGGTCCTCGAGGGTCAGCTCGAGTGCGTCAACCGACGCCATCCGGTCCAACCCTCTCTCCGGGGACGCCCCGGCGCCCTAGGCCCGTACTCGCGGCGGGGACGCCTCGAGCAGGCGACGGGCATGCTCGAAGACCTGGTCGACACCGATCGCTTGCAGGCACACGTTGTCCGTACAGGGACTGTTGCGATGGTTGAGTGCACTGAGACACGGGCTACACGCGAGACCGGCATACAAATGCACCGCCCGCGGGCCGAGGGGTCCGTATAGCACGGGGGTCTCGGGCCCGAACAGGGTGATGCTCGGGATCGGCGTCAGTGAGGCAAAGTGCGCCGGACCGCTATCATTCGTGATGAGCAGGTCGCTCTGGTGAAAAAGCTGAATGACATCGACCAACGACCGGGTGCGTCCCACGAAATTCCCGCACCGGGGATCGCCTACCGCCTCGGTGATACGCCGGGCGGATGCCTCGCTCTCGCTGATCCCCATCAGCACGACCACCAGCTTCGGATCGAAGGCCAGCAGGCGACGCACGAGCTCGATGAAACGATCGACGGGCCACGAGCGGATGGGCAGCAAGCTGCCGGCATCATGATTCACGACAACCGTCCGCCCCGCGGTGGTGGGGACACACGCCTCGAGCGCACGCTGGACGTGCTGATACGCTTCCGGCTCGGTCCCGACTCGTACCGGCAGGGCCGGTACCGGAATCGCGCGTTTCGGCATCGGCACCGTACCCGAATCGTCGTCCATGGCGTCGATCAATGCCATGAAGTTCTGCGCCATGTGGTGATACGGATTGTAGTGCACTCGATGCGTCAGGTGATCGCCCCGGTACAGCCCTTCGCCCTGGTAGTTGTCGAATCCCACACGCGCTCGCGCGCCCGAGACGAGACTCAGGATCGACGACACGCGCGAAAACAGCTCGAGATCGACCACTACATCGAAGCGATGCTGGCGGCAGAACCGGATGAAGCCGAGGAGGTCCGCTGCCATGTGCACCAGCGAGTCATCGCGAATCGTGCAGATCGCCTCCTCTTCGAACAATCCGAGCAGGCGGAGACTCGGCGCGTTCTTGCCGAAGATGACGAACCCGTGGCGGCCACCCCGCTGACGCTCCTGCACTTTGCGGATGGCCGCGGACGCCACGATCGTGCTCCCCATCTCCGACAACTCGATGAACAACACGTTCCGCGGCCCGACCGGTCGATGCGGTCCCCGGAGCGCCTCGAGGACGCGCACGAGCAGGCTCAGAACGAAGCAGAGGGGAACACCGACGAAGTAGTCGATGCCGCGCATCAGTGAGAGCCTCATGCCCGCGCCACCACGGCCATCTCGTCTCCCGGATTGATCGGCACGTTGACCCGTTCCGCCAGCCAGGCCGGCACCAGCGCCCGCCCGATCGCGCTCGGCAACTCTCCGTAGGCCCGGACCTTCTCCAGCGCCACGCCCAGGTTCCGAAAGCGCCCCATCGCACACACGTACTCGAGGTGCAGCCCCGCGCGGGTGAGCACCTCCGCGATCGTCCGTCGATCGAAATAGACGAGGTGCTCGTTCGGCTTCAGGTGAAGCCAGCGATGGCCCGTCACCCGCGCCATGATCGAACCGATGTCCGGCGTGCTGATGAAGATCACCCCTCCCGGCACCAGCAGCGCCCGGGCGGCGCGCAACACCGCTACGGGATCTGGCACATGCTCGAGAAAGTCGTTCATTACGATGACGTCGAACTGCCTTCCACTCACCTGGGGACTGGGAAAACCGTCGCACACGACATTGAGACCCAAGCTCTCGCAATGGGCCACCGACTGCGGATTCAGGTCGAGCCCGACCGTCTCCCAGCCTCGCTCGCGCGCCACGACCGAGAACGTTCCGGGGCCGCACCCGATATCCAGCAGCACCCCGGGCTCCCGATAGCGCTCGATCAGCTTGACCCGCGCCGCAAACGAACGTCCGTCCTGCTCCGCGGTCCGGACGTAGTAGTCGGTCGGAGAGATGGCCTGCCCGTGGTAGAGCGACCGCAGGGCGTCGGTCGTCAGCCGTGGATTGACGTAGGTCAGGCCACAGCCGCCGCAACGCACGACAGCGAAGCCGTCCTTCTGCAACCACGGGCGATCGTCACCCGCGCCGCACAGCGGACAACTGACCTGCTCTAGCGATACTTCCATCGACATACTCGGTCCCGTGCCCGCACCCGGGCCGCGTCCCCCCGCATGCGGATATATACGCCGCACCCGATGCACGTCGAGCGCGGGTTGACTTTCGGTCCCCTGACGACCGAAGTACGTCCACGCAATGACCGAGCCGGCGCCAATAGCCCAACGGGCCCCCCGCTGGGCATCACGCCTCGCAGCCAGCCTCATCGTCCTTGCGGCCATCGCCACCTTCGCCTGGCTGGCCAGCTGGCGCGTCCAGGGCTCGCTCTACCCACTCGACCTCCGTGCTGCGATGACCGGGGCCGCAACCACGGTGGACGCCACCTTGCCCGCAGCGTTGAAGACCTGGGCGCTCCTTGCACTGACCCTGTTCGCGTTTGCCCGCTGGCTCCGCGCCCGGGCCCCGAGCCTCCGCGCCAGCGAGTCCATCGCTGGCGCCGTCGTGCTTCTCTGGGCCGGAACGTACGGATTGCTCCTCACGCTCGGCCCGTCCGGACTCTATCAGCCATGGTTGCTTCGGCTCGTCACCGCGGCTGCCGTCATGTGGGCGCTCCTCCACCGGCCCGCCGGCGCAGCTCCTCGACGCGCCTCGCCCGGCATCGCGATCGCGGTCCTGGCCTTCCTGCTGGCCGTCGTACCGCTGCTCGCAATGCAGCTGGGATCGCCGGTCTCGCCCTTCATGGACGTTCTCCCCTACGTGGCCTCGACACAGAAGATCGTCACGTTTCAGTTCTACGATCCGTTCGCGAATGATGCCGCGGGGCACTGGGCACCGACGCGCCAGGTCGTTGGCTGCGACGCCCCGTTCTCGTTTCTGGCACTAGTGACGGGCCAGACGGCCGAGCTGGCAATCACGTCGCTGATCGTCCCGGTGGCCGCACTCCAACTCCTGGCGATCTACCTGCTCGGCCGTACGGTCCATAGTCCGGCCGCCGGAGGCATGGCAGCCCTTTTTCTCCTCCAGACCTTCATCTGGCGCCGCACCCCCGACGTCCGAGGCACGGCACTCGCTTTCAGTCTGATCGCCATCGGTCTGGCTTTCATGTTCCGGGGGAGGCAGGACCGCGGCATCCGCACTGCCCTCAGCGCACTCGCCTTCGGCACCGCTGTCCCGGTGAATCCGCTGATCGGCGCCCTGGGCATGCAGGTCGCAAGCCTCACGACCATCGTGGCCTTCCTCGACGGCGTCTGGCCCTTCTGGCCCCCCGTTCTGGCAATGGCCGGAGCCTCGATCTTCGCACTCCCGCAGGTCGCGATCGGGCTCTCGCTGGAGCTGCCGCGATGGATCCTCCCTCTCACGGCGCTTGCGGGCGTCCTCCTCATCGGCGTCGCCAGTAAGGTCGGCCGAAATGCGCCACACGCCACGCGCCGCCGCTGCATTGTTGTGCGCTCGGTGGCGCTCGTCGCGGTCATCGTCACGATCTTCTACCGACACGCGCATCGCTCGTCCGAACTCTTCCCCGACACCTGGCTCGGCTATGGCCCGCTCATCCTGCTCTCGATGCCGGGGCTCGCAGTGCTCGGCACGGCAATCTGGCGCTCGCCTGCGCGCTGGCCCGCAGCCGCGCTTCCCGCCCTGGCCATCCTCGCAGGCTTCCTGAACCATCACATTGCCGACCCGCTGCGGTTTCAGGGCACGCTCGAGATCCGCTCGCTCGCCTCCGAGGTCACCACCAAGATGGCCTACTACTGGTGGCCGTACTGGTCTGCTCTACTGACGGGCGTCCTGTTCGGTGCGCTGACGCGCCGGACCGCAGTCGTTCCAACCCTGGTCATGGCGCTGGCCCTCGTCCTCTATCCGTTCAACAGTCCGAAGCACGCGGTCGAGTACGATACCAAGCAGCTGTCGGTGGCCGAGACCTGGGGCCATCATCTCGCGCACGCCACGCGGGGCTATCATGGCGGGCGACCCGACCGTCGCTGGGTGCTCGACGATGGATGGCGAGAGGTTGGCGATCTCTTTCTTGCGGAGGTTGCCGCGGGACGCATTCGCTATGACACCCACGTTCTGCATGTGTCCGAATCCGTCAATAGTCTCGAGCTCGCGCTCGGAACCGGAATCTCGATCGATCTGGTCACACCGCAACATCACGCCGAGAGCATCTGGACCGTCGGGGGAAGGATTCGCGGGCTCGAGGCCCTCCCAGAGGCGTTCGCCGCCGCACCGCCCTTCGTCCTCCTCCAGAATGTCCCGCTGCCGGACCCCTCGGTGCTCGACGACTACGAGCTCGTTCAGGTCCAGGCGCCATTGAGGCTGGAAGTCTATCGCCGGCGAACTTCGGCTACAGGCGCTGAATCTGTAGAAGATTCAGGGTCGCCACCCCCCACACATTGACGAGCACGCTGGCAAGCAGCAGCACGAGATGCCACCAGCGCAATGGGCGATCCATTCCGCGCATCGTCAGGATCGTGAGGAGTGGATAGAAGTCGAGCGCGAAGCGGTAGCCGAACTGGGTCATGCCGGTACCGCCGTGGAGCAGCAGCACGCTCATGAAAAGCGCGATGCCGAGCCAACACGCCGCCGTCAAGCGATCGAGCGGTGCCCGAAATGCATAGATGAACGCCGGCGTGGTGATCCAGATCGCCGTGCCGCCAACCGATGGCACGGCCCACGGAAACTCCTCCAGGAAGATCGGATACGCCTTGAACAGGACGTGGATGTGGCGTGGCCAGTACGACCAATGCAAGTGCCCCTGCGCGAACAGCGGGTCGCCTTTCGAGAGCAGCACGGCATAGGCGGCGTTCGAGAAGACGCCGAAGCGGGCGTAGTTGTAGGCCGAGTTCAACATCAGCACACCGACCAGGGGCGCCGCCATCGCGAACAGCCAACGCCACCTCAGTCGGGGCACGATCTCGTCGGTCATCGGGTAGAGCCAACGTTCGTGACACGCAACGAGCAGGAACGGCACCGCTACGGCAGTCTCGAGGCGACACCAGAACGCCACCGCCAACCAGAGACCAAGCAGGCCGGGTCGCGCGCGACCAAGGAACTCGACCATCAAGAGCCACATCGCGGTCGCATGGACGACCTGTGCGAGGTACCACACGGAACCGATCGTAGCGTGGTACCAGGCGATCGAGCCGAATCCGAAGAGGACCGCTCCCCAGTTGGCTCCCCGCCGTGACAACGGAATCCGTCCCAACGCCACGCGCGCCAGCGCCACGTTCAAGGCCCCCAGGAACAGGGACAAACCAGTCTGCCCGTAGCCGAGCTGGATCGGCCAGCCATTGTTGAAGCCCGACAGCCAGGTCGCGATCGGCTCCAGCTTCATCAGCCAGACGATCGGGAGCAGCAGCACCGCCGGACTGGGCGGATTCGTGAAGTACGCGCGCCCCGCGTACTCGGCCATCTCGAGATGCGGCGGGCGCGATGGCAACGACAAGCTGCCCTGCAGGACCGCTTCGGCGAGCCGGGCGTACTGGTCGTACGGCGTCGGATCCGGACACGTCCCGACGTACACGACGAGCGCCGCAACGAAAAAGCCGAGCGCGTCACGGCCGCCTGCTGGCGCGGGTCCCGGGCCACGCGGCTGCCACGCGCGGCGCGCTGGACCACGACCGAGCCGATAGCCGGTCAATCCAGCGGCCATGTCCTCATCACGCCCGTCACCATCGATCGGCCACCATACCGGCCTATCCTCCGCGGGGCATCCCGCGGGCGTATCCTCCGCGGGGCCTCCGCGCCTGCCGGCTCAACATGCACGCGGGCCATGTCATACCATGCGGCGACCCCGGCGGGCAGCGTCAGTTTCGCGCGACTTGATCCAGTGCCGTAAAGAAGTAGCCGATTTCCGTCTGGGCCGTCTCCGGAGCGTCGGAACCGTGGGTCGAGTTCTGCTCGACATTCACGCCCAGATCCTTGCGGATCGTACCCGGCTCGGCCTTCGCAGGATCGGTCGCACCCATCAAGCCGCGCCAGGTGGCAATCGCACCGTCGCCCTCGAAGGCAACGACCATGACCGGGCCAGAGGACATGTAGTCGGTCAGGTCCGAGAAAAAGGGGCGCTCGCGATGGACAGCGTAGAACCCTTCGGCCTCCACCTTCGTCAGGTGAAGGAAGCGCGCTGCGGCGATCCGCAACCCGGCGCTCTCAGCACGCCGCAGGATCTCTCCCACCAGATTTCGAGCTACCGCATCCGGCTTGACGATCGCCAGCGTTCGTTCGGTTGCCATATGCTCCTCGCCTACGCGCCGCGCCCTTCGAGCGCGGCGGCCATGGTTGTTCCGAGATCTGCCGGGCTACGCGACACGCGCACCCCAGCCTCCTCGAATGCCTGCATCTTGTCCGCGGCCGTACCGCGGCCCCCGGCAATGATGGCACCTGCGTGCCCCATGCGCTTGCCCTTCGGGGCGGTCTGACCGGCGATGAAGACCGTGACCGGCTTGGTCATGTTCGCCTTGATGTACGCCGCGGCCTCTTCCTCGGCCGTGCCGCCGATCTCCCCGATGAGGATGACTCCCTCGGTATCCGGGTCGTCGTTGAACAGACGCAGCGTATCGATGAACCCGGTACCGATGATCGGATCGCCACCGATACCGACGCACGTCGACTGCCCGATGCCGAGCTTCGTCAGCTGATGGACCGCCTCATAGGTCAGGGTCCCACTGCGGGAGACGACTCCGACCTTCCCGGGCGTATGGATGTACCCGGGCATGATGCCGATCTTGCACTCGCCCGGGGTGATCAGACCAGGACAATTGGGCCCGATGAGTCGGGTCTTGCCGCCCTCGAGGTACCGCTGACAACGCACCATGTCGAGCGTGGGGACGCCCTCCGTGATGCAGATGGCCAGCGCCACTTCGGCGGCAGCGGCCTCCATGATGGCGTCCGCCGCGAACGGTGGCGGCACGAAGATCATGCTGGCATTGGCACCGGTCTCGCGTACCGCGGCCTCGACCGTGTTGAAGATCGGGATCCCATCGAGGTCACTCCCGCCCTTGCCGGGCGTGACACCACCGACGATCTGGGTTCCGTACTCGCGACAGGCGCGGGTGTGAAACTGCCCGGTCGCGCCGGTGATCCCCTGGACGATGACGCGCGTGGATGCGTCGATGAGAATGCTCACGCCGCACCTCCCGCAGCGGCAACGGCGAGCCGCGCCCCTTCCGCCATGTCGGGTGCCGTCTGGATCGTGAGCCCCGACTCGGCGAGAATCTCTTTGCCGCGCTCCACGTTCGTGCCCTCCATGCGTACGACGAGCGGAACCGAGAGGCCCACGTCGCGCGCCGCGGCCACCACGCCCTCGGCCAGCACGTCGCAGCGGAGGATGCCACCGAAGATGTTGATGAAGATGGCCTTCACGTTGGCGTCCGACAGCAGGATACGAAACGCCTCGCGGACTTTGTCCGCATCGGCGCCGCCCCCGACATCGAGAAAGTTCGCAGGCTCGCCGCCGGCGTGCTTGACGATGTCCATCGTGGCCATGGCCAGGCCGGCGCCGTTGACCATGCACGCGATGTTGCCATCGAGCGCGATGTAACTGAGGTCGTGCTTCGCCGCCTCGGTCTCGCGCGGGTCTTCCTCGTTCTCGTCGCGGTACTCTCGGATCGCCGGGTGGCGGAAAAGCGCGTTGTCGTCGAAGCCGATCTTCGCGTCGAGCGCCACGAGATCTCCTCCACGGGTCACGACCAGCGGATTGATCTCGACCATCGAGGCATCGGTCTCATGAAAGCAGCGCACCAGCGCACTGAAGAATCCAACTGCTTTGTTCACCAGGGGCTTCGGCAACCCGAGGGCGAACGCCGCCTGGCGCCCCTGAAAGGCCCCCAGGCCAATCACCGGATCGATGATCGCGCGGTGGATCTTCTCGGGCGTCTTGGCGGCGACCTCTTCGATTTCGACTCCGCCTTCCGACGAGGTCATCAAGGCCACACGCCCCGTCCCACGATCGACGACCACACCGAGGTAGAGCTCGCGCTCGATGTCACATCCCTGCTCGACGAACACCTGCCGCACGACTCGACCTTCGGGCCCGGTCTGATGCGTCACCAGGGATTTCCCGAGCAGCCCACGTGCGAACTCCGCGGCCGCCTCGGGCGACGTGACGACCTTCACTCCGCCGGCCTTGCCACGGCCACCGGCATGAATCTGCGCCTTCACGACCACCGGGCAGCCCAATCGTCGCGCGATGTCGGCCGCCTCTTCCGGCGTCTTTGCCACCCCACCCTCGAGCACGGGCACATCGTACTGGCGCAGAACCTCTTTCGCCTGGAACTCGTGGATGTTCATTTGGCGAGCAGGCGATCCATGGCGCCCACGAGTTCTTCGACGTGGCTGACCGACTCGGCAAACTGACGCTGCTCGTCGTCCGTGAGGGCGATCTCGATCACGCGCTCCACCCCGCCGCCGCCAATCATCACGGGCACGCCGACGTAGAAACCCTTCACGCCGTACTCCCCGTCCAGATACGCGGCCGCCGGAAGAATGCGACGCCGATCACGCAAATAGGATTCCGCCATCTGCACGGCGGCCGACGCCGGCGAGTAGAATGCCGATCCCGTCTTCAGGAGCGCGACGATCTCGCCACCGGCCTTGCGCACACGCTCTTCGATCGCGTTCAGGCGATCGGCCGGAATCAGCTTCTCGATCGGCACCCCACCGACGGTACACGCACTCCGTACCGGCACCATGTCGTCACCGTGGCCACCGAGGACGATCGCCGCTACGCTCTCGACCGAGACGCCAAGCTCCATCGCGAGGAAGGTGCGGAACCGCGACGAGTCGAGCACGCCCGCCATGCCGACGACGCGCTCCTTCGGGAACCCGGTCACGCGCTTCATTTGCGTCACCATCGCATCGAGCGGATTGCTCACCGTGATCACGAAAGCGTTCGGCGCGTGCTCGCGGATCCCCTCGGCCACGGACGTGATGATCTTGGAATTCGTGGCGAGCAGGTCGTCCCGACTCATGCCGGGCTTCCGCGCCAGGCCGGCCGTCACGATGCAGACGTCCGCCCCTGCGATATCCGCGTAGCTATTCGTGCCCGTGATCTCGGCGTCGAATCCCTCGATCGGGCCTGATTCCATCAGGTCGAGCGCTTTCCCTTGCGGCATACCTTCGACGACGTCGAACAACACGACGTCTCCGAGGTGCTTCAGGGCACACAGGTGAGCGAGCGTGCCGCCGATATTCCCGGCACCGATCAGAGCGATCTTCTTGCGACTCATGGTCAACGTTCTCCTTACATGTTGTTGGCGATGGCCGCGCCGAACTCCGAGCATCGCAGCAGCGTAGCGCCAGTCATCTGACGCTCGAGATCGTACGTGACCGTCTTGGCAGCGATCGTGCGTTCCAACCCTTGCACGATCAACGCCGCGGCCTCGTTCCAGCCGAGGTGGTCGAACATGAGCGCCCCCGACAAGATCACCGACCCCGGATTCACTTTGTCCTGTCCGGCGTACTTCGGCGCCGTGCCGTGCGTCGCCTCGAAGATGGCCGCGCCATCCCCGATGTTCGCACCCGGGGCGAGGCCCAGACCACCCACTTGTGCCGCGCACGCATCCGACAGGTAGTCGCCATTCAGATTCGTAGTCGCAAGCACACTGTACTCGTCCGGCCGGAGCAGGAGCTGCTGGAACATCGAATCTGCGATGCGATCCTTCACCAGGACGGCCCCGGCGGCACCACTCGCGCCCTCGTCCTCCAGCACGACCTGGGCACGGAACTCGTCGCGCGCAACGTCGTAGCCCCAGTCGCGGAACGCCCCCTCGGTAAACTTCATGATGTTGCCTTTGTGCACCAGCGTCACACTCGGACGCCCCTGGGCCACCGCGTACGCGATCGCCCGGCGCACGAGACGCTTGGAGCCCGTCACCGAGATCGGCTTCATTCCGACACCAGAGTCTTCCCGGATGTCCTTCCCGAGCGTCGTCCTGGTAAACTCAATCAGCGCCCGGGCCTGCTCGGAACCCTGCTCGAACTCGATGCCCGAGTAGACGTCTTCGGTGTTCTCACGAAAGATGACCACGTCGAGCCGCTGCGGCTCCTTGACCGGACTTGGCACGCCTTCGAAATACCGAACCGGCCGGACACAGGCGTACAGGTCGTGGACCTGGCGCAGTGTGACGTTGATGCTCCGGATGCCACCACCAACCGGGGTCGTGAGCGGACCCTTGATCGCAATTTTGAACTCGCGAATGACGTCGTTCGTCTCGTCGGGCAACCAGGCACCTTCCCCGTACACCTGGGTGGCCTTCTCGCCCGCGAAGATTTCCATCCACTCGATGCGACGCGTCGAGCCGTAGGCTTTTCGCACGGCAGCGTCGAAGACGAGCTGCGAGGCACGCCAGATGTCGGGCCCGATCCCATCTCCTTCGATGAAGGGGATGATCGGATCGTTGGGCACGTGCCAGACACCATCGGGCCCGACAGTGATGCGGGTCCCTTGCTCTGGCACACGCACATGGACGTAGGAACTCACGGCTGGCCTCGTTTCTTCATGTTGTCGAGCATTGAACGGAGTCGACCACGCGGCAGGATGAAGGCGCGCGCAGCGGCGAAAAGTAGCCGGTCATTCTGAGACTGTCAACGCGCGCCGAAGCCGGCGCGCGGCTCAGGAGCCGCCTGGTCGACGAAGCACCATGCGCTTGGCCTGGCTCGCGATCGTAACGGGCACGTTCTTGCTCTTGGCAATCCGGCGCACATCGCGGTCCATCAGGGAGGGCATCAGCTTCAGCGCCATGGTGATGGGCGTCTTCGGGTTGGTCACGAGGGCGTGCCGGATCTGATAGCTCTTCGTCCAGTCACGATTGTCGGCGATCATGCGCAGCAACTCGTCATCCGCCGTGCGGGTCTTGGCGACGGCCAGGAGCTCATCTTCGGTGACGCGCGGGTTGCGGAGCACCAGGCGCCTGATGACCGCATTGGTGTCCCGAATGAGATGCACGCGCGCCTCGCGATTGCCCCGGAGCGCCAGCTTGATCCGCTGAGGGACACTCATGTCCCGCAGCCGCAGCACCAGACTCTGCTCGCCCTGCCGCGGCCCGTCGTCGACCAGGCTTGGCGGCACGACGACGTCGTCCTTCCCAGCCTCGACGGCCTCGGCGATCCGGTCCTCGTCTGCCTCCGCCACCACGCGACGCGCTAGGCGCCCTCCGTCTGCGCGCCGCGCGCATCACGCACTTCTTTCATGACGCGCTCGGCAAGTTGCGTCGGCACCTCTTCGTACTTCGCGAATCCCATGTGGAAGTCGCCCCGACCGCTGGTCATCGACCGTAGATCGGGTGCGTACTTGAGCATCTCCGCAAGTGGAACCTCGGCGCGAATGACCTGATGCGGTGGCTTCGGATCGACACCGAGGACGCGCCCACGCCGGCTGTTGAGATCGCCGATCACGTCTCCCATCGTCTCATCCGGAACCGACACTTCGACCAGCATCACCGGCTCGAGCAGGACCGGCTTGGCATCCTGCACGGCTTCCTTGAATGCCATCGAGCCCGCGATCTTGAACGCCATCTCGGAGGAATCGACGGTATGGTACGAGCCGTCGAACAGCGTCACTTTGAAGTCGACGAACGGATTGCCCGTCAGTACGCCCTTCTCTGCCGACTCCCGGATACCCTTTTCGACGGCGGGAATGTACTGGCGCGGAATGGCCCCACCAGAAATCTTGTTCACGAACTCGAATCCCTCACCACGGGGCAATGGCTCGATCTTGATCCACACGTCGCCGAACTGTCCACGCCCCCCGCTCTGCTTCTTGTATTTGTGGTGGACTTCGGCGCGCCCTTTGATGGTCTCGCGGTACGGGACCTTCGGCGCCTTGAGATCGACCTCCACGCCGTACTTCCGCTTCAGGCGCTCGACCGTCAGCTCGACATGAAGCTGGCCGGTGCCGGAGACGATGATCTCGCGGCTCTCGGGATCGCGTTCGATCCGTAGCGCCGGATCTTCTTCTGCCATCTTGTGCAACGACTGGGTGGCCTTGTCCTCATCGGCCTTGCTCTTGGGTTGTACCGCGAACGAGATCACCGGCTCGACGACCTCGAGCTTCGGAAGCAGGACCGGCTCTTTTTCGTCGGCCAGCGTGTCACCAGTCGCCGTCTCCTTCAGTTTGGCCACGGCGCAGACCTCGCCGGCGACGGCTGCCGAAATGGGCGACTGCTTTTTCCCTTCGATACGCAACAGCTGCCCGAGCCGCTCCTTCGCGTCGCAGCTGGTGTTGATCACGTTCGAGTCACTCGCGGCCCGCCCCGACACCACCCGAAGGAACGAGAGTTTCCCGGCGAACGGATCGATGACGGTCTTGAACACGAACGCGGAAAATGGCGCCGTCGGATCCGCCGGCCGTTCGACCGCCGCCCCTTCCTTGGCATCGACGACATCGAGCGCCGGGAGATCCGCGGGCGATGCAAGAAGAGAGATCATCGCATCCAGCAGCGCATCGACGCCGATCCCCTTTTCGGCGGATCCGACCAGGACGGGCAAGAACGCTCGTCCGAGCACCGCCGCGCGGAGCCCCGTGCGGACCTCGTCCTCGGAAAGCTCTCCACTCTCCAGGTAGCGCTCGAGCAGCGCGTCGTCGGACTCTGCGACTGCCTCGACGAGCTGATCGCGGTAGGTGCTCACGGCGTCCTCGAGATCGGCGGGCACGGGACCGGTCTTGCCGCCGCTCGTCACAGCCTGACGACCGATCAGCTCGACATAGCCACCGAACCCGTCCCCGCTGCCGATCGGCAATGCGATGGGCACGAGCTTCGTCCCGAGCACCTGCGCCACCGGCGCGAGCGCCGCCGCGAGATCGAGCTCCTCGCGATCGAGCTTGCTCACGAATCCGATCGCCGGAATTCCGTACTCGCCGCACCAATTCCAGACGCGCTCGAGCTCGACCTTGACCTCGCCGTGCGGCGACAGCACGAGTACCGCTCCGGTCATGGCCGCGAGCGTCGCCCGCGCATCCGCTTGGAAAACCGCGTACCCCGGGGTGTCGGCGATCGTCAGCTCGTGCTTCTTCCACACACAGTGGTGGAGCGCGCTGAAGATCGTCGACTTGCGACGAACCTCCTCAGGCTCGAAGTCGAACAGCGAGCTATCGTCGTCCGTACGGCCCAGACGATTGGTCGCTCCAGCGGCGAGCAGCAACGCATCGGCGAGCAGCGTCTTGCCGACTCCACCGTGTCCGACGATCCCGACGTTTCGAATGCGTTCGACCTCTTCGGCAGCCATGCGATCCTCCCTGCTGAGGCGTTCCTACTTGTTACGACGATGAATCAGTCGAAGTCCATCCAGGGTGAGGAACTCGTCCACCGCTTCGATCGTCCGGGACTCGGGCCCCATCAGGCCAGCATGGCCCCCCGTAGCCACCACCCGGGCCCCAGGGTCGATTTCTGCCCGTACGCGCTCTACCAGCCCATCGACGAGCGAGACGTAGCCGTAGACCAACCCGGACTGGATGGCATGGACGGTGGTCTTCCCCACGACCTTCGGCGGTTTGATCATCTCGACCCGGGGCAACTTGGCGGTCTTGGTGACCAACGCATCGAGCGACACCCCGAGACCAGGCGCGATCACGCCCCCGAGGTATTCGCCCCGGGGGGATACGCAATCGAAGGTTGTCGCCGTCCCGAAATCGACGACCACACACGCCTGATGATAGCGCTCGTAGGCCGCCACGGCGTTGCAGATCCGGTCGGCACCCACTTCCCGCGGGTTGTCGTAGAGAATCGGCATGCCGGTCTTGATACCCGGCCCGACCACCTGGGGCACCGCGTGAAGATAGGTGCGACAGACGTCCTCGATCACGGTCGTCATCGACGGAACGACCGAGCACACGATGACGTCCGTGGAGTCGCTGATGGCCAATTCAGAGAGGTGGTGCAGGTTCCACAGCAGCACCCCATACTCATCCGCCGTGCGCCCCACGTCGGTCACGAGCCGCCAGTGCCGCGTCAGGCGATCGTCCTGATACACCCCGATGACGGTGTGCGTATTGCCGACGTCGATTGCGAGTAGCGCGTTGCCCATGATCACCGCGTCCCGTCGTCCGGCGCCGGCGAGTCCCGGGCAGCCGCATAGCCGTCCACGACGCTCACGTCGCCGGCGACGATTCGTTCTTCCCCTTGCGGCCCGTCCAATACGAGTCGCCCATCCGGGTCAAGACCACGGACGATTCCGGTGATGTGACGGCCACTACAATCGACGGTCACCTCGCGACCGGTCAAGCACGATCGAGCCTCCCATTCGGCGACGAGCGCCTCGAAACCAGCCTCGACGAAGCGATCGTAGACCTCCTCGAGGTCGTCGCACAGACGCGCCGCGAAACCCACGCGATCGATCTGCGCACCGGTAGCGAGCAGCAACGACGTCGCCGTTTCCCGGAGTTCGGCGGGAAACGCCTCGATCGTCATGTTCAGATTGACCCCGATCCCGAGAACGACCGCCCGTACGCGATCGACCTCTGCATCCATCTCCGTCAGGATCCCCGCCACCTTGCGGCCGCCGAGCAGGCAGTCGTTCGGCCACTTGATCGCGACGTCCGCTGCTCCGACCGCCGCCAGCGCCCGAGAGACTGCGATCGCGGCGACCAGGGAGATCTGCGGCGCAGCTCCCGGCGGAATGGGGGGCCGCAGGATGAAGCTCGCGTAGAGGTTGGCGTTGGGCGGCGATACCCACTGTCGTCCCAACCGTCCCCGCCCAGCGGTCTGACACTCGGCAACCACGAGGGTCCCCTCGGGCGCTCCGGCACGCGCCAGCCGCGCTGCCTCCTCGTTGGTGGATGCGATCTCGGTCCGGTACGCAATCTCGGCACCGAAGCGGGTCGCCCGCAGCCGCCGTTGGATCTCGCCCGGCAAGAGGCGATCGGGGACGGCCGCCAGGCGATAGCCGCGGGCTTGCCGCGCCTCGATGTCGTACCCGAGCGCTCGCAAGTGCTCGATGTGCTTCCAGACCGCGGCCCGGGACATACCGAGCGTACGGGCGAGATCCGCACCCGACACTTCGGCCGCTTGATGCAATGCGTGAACGATGCGGGCCGTGACGGTCGCGGCCGTCGCCGTCTCCCGTGAGCCCGCCGCCGTCATGCAGCCGCTTCCACGCGCAGGTGAAGCGCGACCGCAGGTGCCGAATGTGTGAGCGCGCCCACGGAAATGCGATCCACCCCGGTTTCGGCGTATGCGCGTACGCTCTCGAGCGTGATGCCACCGGACACTTCAACCGGCACGCGGCCGTCAACCAGACCGACGAGCGCCCGCACCTCATCGACCGTCTGATTGTCGAGCAACAACGCGTCGGCACCTGCCGCAAGCGCGGCTTCGACCTCGGCGCGACTCCGACATTCGACCTGCACACGCAGACCCAGGGGCGCGGCGTGCCGCGCCCGCGCTACGACGGCGGCCGTTCCGCCACCGAGCGCCACGTGGGTATTCTTGATCAGGATCCCATCGTCGAGACCGAAGCGATGATTCACGCCCCCCCCGAGCCGCACCGCGTGCTTCTCGAGAAGCCGAAGCCCAGGAACGGTCTTTCTCGTATCGACGATCGCCGCCGACGTTCCGCGCACAGCGTCCACGAAGCGACGCGTCAGGGTCGCCACCCCGCTCAGGTGCTGCACGAAGTTCAGCGCGACCCGCTCTCCCGTGAGGACGCTCGCGATCGGGCCCCGCATGCGCGCCACCGCCGCGCCCGGCGTCACATCGGCGCCATCGGCCACGAGCACTTCGACTTCCAGCCGTGGGTCGCAACGCTCGTACACCAGCGGCACCAGAAACACGCCCGCCACCACGCAATCGGCCTCGGCCAGGATCAGGGCCGAGCCCTCGAGTCCGGACGCCAGAGCGACCCGGGTGGTGACATCACCGCGCCCGACGTCCTCCTGCAACGCACCCAGCACATTCCGTCGTACGGCAGGATGCTGTGACAGATCCATCGGCCATCACCCCGCGCGCGCGTCGTCCAACGTCTTGAGGCTACGTTCGAGTGTGGCCTTCTTGGTCGTCAGGGTCGTGGCCTTCTCCTCCTGCTCCTGGACGATGGCTTCGGGCGCCCGCGTCCGGAACTTCGGATCGGCCAGTTTGCGCTCGATCCGCGCCAGCTCGCCAGCAAGCTTCTCGATCTCCCGTCCCAGCCGCTGCGCTTCGCCGTCCAGGTCGACGAGCCCCTCGAGCGGCACCAGGATCTCGATGTCGGCCACGATCGCCGTCGCGGCGCCGCGGACCTTCGCGCCAGGGGCCAGGTAGTGCAAGGCTCCTGCGCGCGCCAGCGTGCACAACATGCCCTCGTCGGCTGCAATCGCCGCCCGGATGCCCTCGTCCGGAACGATGAGCGAAACATCGAGGGCCCGCCCGGGCGGAATACGCATTTCCGATCGAATGTTCCGGACCGCGCGCACGATCTCCACCAGACGACCGATCCGCGATTCCGCGTCCGGATCACGCGTCGCCGCCGTCTCATCGGGATACGCCGCGGTGCAGATCGATGTCGTCGCCTCGGGACGCGTGAGAGCCTGCCAGATCTCCTCGCTGATGAACGGTACGATCGGGTGCAGCAGCCGCATCAGGCACTCCAGCACGTGGGCCAGATTGCGCCGCGTCACCGCGGCCTCCGCACCACCCGCCGCGAGGGAGATCTTGCTCATTTCGATGTACCAGTCGCAGAACTCGTGCCAGGTGAACTCGTACAGTCGTGCCGCCGCATCGTTGAAGCGGTACTCGCCGAACGCGGCCTCCGTCTGTTGGATGGTGTCGGCGAGGCGGGACAGGATCCAGCGGTCGGCAATCCCGAGCGCCGCATCCCCGTTCGCCACCGCCACGGGCGCGGCATCCGAGGCATCGTCGAACTGCATCATGACGAAGCGCGCCGCGTTCCAGATCTTGTTCATGAAGTTGCGGTAGCCCTCGATCCGCGACTCCGAGAGTTTGACGTCGCGCCCCATGGCAGCGAAGGCCATCAACGCGAAGCGAAACGCGTCGGTCCCGTACTTCTCCATGATGACGAGCGGATCGACCACGTTCCCCTTCGACTTGCTCATCTTCTGGCCCCGCTCGTCACGGACCAGCGCATGAATGTAGACCTCGCGGAACGGCACCTCATCCATGAACTTGAGACCAAGCATCATCATCCGGGCGACCCAGAAGAAGATGATGTCGAAACCGGTCACCAGGACCGTCGTCGGGTAGTATCGCTCGAGATCCGCCGTCTGCTCGGGCCATCCCAGCGTAGAGAATGGCCAGAGGCCGGACGAGAACCAGGTATCGAGAACGTCCGGATCCTGACGAAGCGCGCCGCCGCATTCGCATGCCGTCGGCTCGGTGCGGCTGACGATCGTCGCGTCGCAGGCATCGCAGTACCAGGCTGGAATCCGGTGGCCCCACCACAGTTGCCGCGAGATGCACCAATCGTGGATGCGCTCCATCCACGAGACGTACGTCTTCTCCCAATGCGACGGCACGAAACGCGTCCGCCCATCACGGACCGCCGCCAGTGCGGGTTCGGCAAGCGATGCGATGCGCACGAACCATTGCAGCGACAGATGAGGCTCGACCGGCGTCTGACACCGGTAGCACGTCGCGAGCGCCAACGTGTGGGGCTCGGTCCGGAGCAACACGCCGTCACGCTCGAAGTCCGCCACCATCTGCTTGCGGCAGGCGTAGCGCTCGAGACCCGCGTACGGCCCCGCGGCGGCGGTCATCATCGCCGCCTCGTCCATCACCGGAATCATCTCGAGATCATGCCGAAGCCCGATCGCGAAATCGTTGAAGTCGTGCGCCGGGGTGATCTTGACCGCCCCCGAACCGAACTCGCGATCGACGTAGTCGTCGGCGATGATCGGAATCTCTCGGCCAAGCACCGGCAGTCGGACGGAGCGCCCCACCAGTGCCTGGTACCGCTCGTCTTCGGGATGGACCGCGACGGCGGTGTCGCCGAGCATCGTCTCGGGACGGGTAGTCGCAACCTCGATGGAGCCAGAGCCGTCGGTCAGTGGGTAGGACAGATGATACAGCGCACCGGCCGTATCGTCGTGACCGACCTCGAGATCCGAAAGCGCCGTCCGGCACCGCGGGCACCAGTTGATGAGGTACCGATCGCGATAGATCAGCCCCTCCTCGTACAAACGCACGAACACTTCACGGACAGCCGCCGATAGGCCCGCGTCCATCGTGAAACGCTCGCGCGTCCAATCGCAGGAGACCCCGAGACGCTTGAGTTGATTGACGATCGTGCCGCCGGAGCTGTCGCGCCACTGCCACGTACGTTCGACGAAAGCCTCGCGTCCGAGCGCATGCCGATCGGTCCCTTCCGCCTGCAGCTGTCGTTCGACGACGTTCTGCGTGGCGATACCGGCATGGTCCGTACCCGGAACCCAGAGGACGTTCTCACCGCGCATGCGCTTCCAGCGACACAGCACGTCCTGAAGAGTGTTGTTGAGCGCATGGCCCATATGCAGCGAGCCGGTGATGTTCGGCGGCGGAATCACCATCGAAAACGCTGGACCGGGCGTCTCGGGGATCGCACGAAACAGATCTCGAGACTGCCAATCGTCGTACCAGCGCTGCTCGACGTGCTGCGGATCGTACACTTTGTCGAGCGGCATGATCGGCTCGGCTACCACGCGACTTTGGGCTAGTCAAACTTCTGTTCTTGCAGGAGTTTCTCGGAATCCGTCGAGCCCGCCACGACTGACCGAACTCACCGCGCTTCGCTTGCCAGCCTCGTCGGGGAGACGTATGCTTGCCAACACGGAGGCGGTGGTGGGCGACTGGTCGCCATCTCTGCTCGCGAAAGTGGCGGAATTGGCAGACGCGCAGGATTCAGGATCCTGTGGGGTAACACCCGTGGGGGTTCAAGTCCCCCCTTTCGCACTCGTCACGTTGGAATCGGCGCCGGGGGGCCGGCGGTGGTGGAGGGGAAGCAGGTGCGGAGATGCTGATTCAATGTCCACGGTGTTCGACCGGATGGCGTGTCGCCGATACGCCATCCACTGACAATCCGATCTTCAAATGCGGGAGATGTCACCATCTCTTCCGTCGTTTCCCGGGCGCTCCCCAATCTGGTGAGCGACGCAGTGTCTCGACGAAGCGTCAGACGCGCGCGCCCGCTGGGGACAATCTCGAGTTCATTTTCCCCGACGAGCCCCGGAGCGAGCTCGCTGACGCCCAGGCGCAGGCCGCAGAGGTCGATCCGGTAGACGAGCGCGCCGGTCCCGAATTCGACGCCAGCGACGAGGAATTCACCGAGAACGCCGAGGAGGAATGCGCGGCGGAAGACGACGACCTGACCGCCGAAGAAGAAGAGGACGGCTCGACCGACGACGGCGAAGAGGACGACGAGTTCGTTGACGAGGACGAGGACGAGGACGAAGACGGCGTCGAAGACGAGGAAGAAGAAGAAGCCGACGACGCCGACGAGGACGACGACGGGGACGAGGACGACGACGAAGAGGAAGCCGACGACGACGACGACGAAGCCGACGGGGACGAGGACGACGACGAAGAGGAAGCCGACGACGACGACGACGAAGCCGACGGGGACGAGGACGACGACGAAGAGGAAGCCGACGACGACGACGAGGACGAGGACGACGACGAGGAAGCCGACGAGGACGAGGACGACGACAGTCTAACCGCCACCAGCGAGAACGATGATGCCGACCTCGTCTACGACACCGGCGACGAGGAAACCGCCAACGACTGGGACCATGAACTCGAGGCTCTCGAGGTACCCCAGCCAGCACACGCTCCGCGCGTGCTGCACGTGGAGGACGTCATGTCGCACTCGCACGGCTTCACCACGATTGCCCGGTCGCTCCTGGCGATCGTGATCCTGCACGCACTGCTGGCGTTCTCGATCCGCCTGGCACCAAGCTACGCAAGTGTGTGGCTCTCACGCATTCCGCTCGCGGGAGCACTGCTCGCACGCGAACCGACGCTCATGCAACGCGTCGAGCTCCGCAACGTCGCCGGGACCTTTCAGGAGCTTCGGAACGCGCGGCGCGTATTCGTGATCACGGGCGAGGCCGTCAACCGTTCCCCGGCGTCAGTTGAGCGTATCGAGGTCGAAGCCACTCTCTACGATGGCCAGGGACGCGTCGATACCAAGGTCGTCAGCGCGGGGAATCGCACGATGCTCCGGGATCTCTCCGAGAAGGAGATCGCGCTCCTGCAGCGACTCGATCCCAGACGCGTGGTTGCGCCCGGAGAAAGCAGCACGTTCCTGATCGTATTCCTGGAACCGCCAGGAACCGTGCGGGAGTTCAGCTCTCGGGTGTCGAACGTCCGCCCGACTCGCCGCCTGGCTCGCCCGTCGACGAAGGATCATCCGGATTCGCAGGATTCGCGGGATTCGGTGGGGTAACGTCGATCGAATCGGGCTCGCTCGTGGCCTTGCGGAAGTTGCGGATCCCGCGACCCAGCCCCTCCCCGAGCTCGGGAAGTCGGCCGGCTCCGAAGATGATCAGTACGATCACCAGGATGACCAACATCTCACCGATTCCAAAACCGAACATGCGCCTCCCCCATCCAGCCTACCTGCCAGTCGGAAGTCTTCCGCTGCGGCTTCGACTATAAGTGAACCGCTCCAGAACACGCAAGTGGCCGTCGTGGATTGAGGACCTCGCATCCACGCAGTAGGATCGCATGAAATGATACGCGGCCACCGCCGGCATCCTCTGTTTCTCGCGATTGCCATCTCGATCCTCTTCCATGCGCTTGCCGTGCTCACCTTCCCCGTCCCCGAAGGCGGCGCCGTCGTACCTGCGCGCCAACCTATCGAGGTCGCCCTCCTCGACCCCCCAACGCCGCCAGAGCCCGCCGAACCGGAGCCGGAGCCGCAGATCGTCTCGCCGCCCGAACAAGTGAACGAGCAGGAGCCGGACGAGACCCGCTTCCAGAGCGACCACGATAATGTCGTACTGCAGGAAACCGTCCGGAAGGGCGTGCCCAACCCTGCGCCGCCCGAACCACAACGTCAGGCCCAACCCGAGGTGCGCGAGGAGCCGAGCGAGAGCCAGCCGCCGCCCGAAGAGGCGGCCCCCCGCGAGCCCGATCCCGGACACGCGCCGGCGCTCGAAGATCTCTTCGCGTCGACCGACGAACTGGTCCGCGCGCAGCAAGGCGAAGCCGCACGCGACACGCCGCCTGAGGACCCCTCCGAGAAGACCGAGAGCGAGCGTCGACTCGCACTCGCCGTCGCGCCGGCGGCACCGACATGGTCACTCCCAGGCCCGGCCGGGACCCTCGACCACCTTCCCAACATCCAGCGCGGGGACGTCACCCTTCTGAACACGAAGGCCAACGTCTTCGCCCCCTTCGTGCGCCGTGTCGGCGAGCGGGTCTTTCAACACCTCATCATCCGCCAACGCCGGCTGGAGATCGATCAGATCCTGAGCGCGCGCGAGTACGTCAAGATGCGGGTCCTCCTCGATCCACGCGGACGGCTGCGCTCGGTCAAGCTCGAAGGACAATCAGGAAGCGCCACCATGGACGAAACGCTCGCCGACGCCCTCGATACCGCCGCCTTCGACAACAACCCACCCCCCGCCGCGGCCAACACGAACGGCGACTACGAGTTCCTGTTCCAGGCGCGCCTGCGGGCAGTGCAACCAGCGCCACGCGGCCGACCGAGTAGAATCGAGAGCCGGCTGAGCGTTGCACTGCTGTAGCCCAGGCAACGCCGTCACCAACGACTAGGTCGCGGTCGGCTTGCGGTAGCGGAGCACCGGGCGGCGCGCGGCACGCGTTTCGTCGAGGCGGCCGATGAACGTGCCGTGGGGGGCCTGCGTCACCTGCGCCGGATCGTCGTGGGCTTCTGCAACGATGGCTTCGACGGCAGCCACGAACTCGTCGAGGGTCTGCTTGCTCTCGGTCTCGGTGGGCTCGACCATGATGGCTCCGGGCACGACCAGCGGAAAGTAGATGGTCGGCGCAAAGAATCCGTAGTCGAGGAGGCGCTTGGCGATATCGAGCGTGTGGACTCCGGTGTCGCTCAGGTCTTTGTCACTGAAGACACACTCGTGCATCGATGGCGTCGCGACGGCAAGCGGAAGTGATCGCGACAGGTGCGCACGCAGGTAGTTGGCGTTGAGCACGGCCTTTTCGGTGGCGTCGGTCAATCCGTCTCCACCGAGCATCCGCATGTAGCAGTATGCCCGAACGAGCATGCCGACGTTGCCATGGAATGAGCGCACCCGGCCGATGGCCTTCGGAAAGTCCGTACTCCACCGCCAGGCACCCTCGCTCTCGACGAGCCGCGGCGCCGGCAGATACGGCTCGAGTCGCTCCGACACCGCCACTGGTCCCGAACCAGGCCCCCCGCCTCCGTGCGGGGTGGAGAACGTCTTGTGCAGGTTGAACTGTAACACATCGGCGCCCATGTCGCCCGGCTTGGCGACGCCCATCAGCGCGTTCATGTTCGCGCCGTCGCAGTACAGGAGCGCGCCCGCGGCGTGCAGCGCGTCGGCGATCCCACGAATCTCCTGCTCGAAGACGCCGAGCGTATTCGGATTCGTGATCATCATCGCGGCAACGTCGTCGTCGAGCATCCTCTTGACCGTCTCGACCTCGAGCATGCCGGCAGGTCCGGCCGGCACCTCGGTCACGCCGTACCCACAGAGGGCCGCGCTCGCAGGGTTCGTTCCGTGTGCGCTCTCCGGAATCAGAACCCGCCGACGCGGATTGCCCCGATCGATGTGATAAGCGCGCACCATTTTCAGGCCGGTCAGCTCGCCGTGCGCCCCGGCGGCGGGCTGCAACGTCACTTCCGGCATGCCACTCACATCGCGCAAGAACTGCGTCAGCCGCGCCATCAGCTCGAGGGTGCCCTGCGCCCACTGATCGGGCGCCAGCGGATGGAGACCGGCAAACCCGGGGTACCGGGCGACCACCTCGTTGGCCAACGGGTTGTACTTCATGGTGCAGGATCCGAGCGGATAGAGCGTTGTCGCAGCTGACAGATTCCACTGCGAAAGGCGGGTAAAGTGCCGAACGACATCGAGCTCGCTGACCTCGGGGAGCCCATCGAGATCGTCCTCACGACGGAGGCCCGGGGGCAGCATCTCTGCCATGTCGCCGGCACCAGCCGGCCGTGCGGGCACATGATCGCCGCGACCTGATGCGCCACGCTCGAAGATCAACGGCTCCGGAAGCGCTCCGGGCCGAAGCACGACGCGCGGCGGCTTCACGACGATGCTCCGAGCGCGTCGACGAGCGCGTCGAGCGCCTGCTCGTCGTGCACCTCGGTCGCGCACAACAGCAGTGACTGCTCGAGCTCCGGATACCAGTCACCCAGCGGCAAGCCGGCGAGCACACCACGATCCAACGCGCCCTGCCAGCGACGGCGCGCGTCCGGGAGGTCGAGCACGAACTCATTGAAGTACGGCCCCTGGAACCGCAGCCGCCCGAGGCTCGCGAGCCGCGCCGCTGCGGCGTGCGCCATCCGAAGGTTGTCCTCGGCCACGGCGCGGAGTCCGTGACGGCCGAGGAGTGACAGATACACGGTAGCCTGAAGCGCACAGAGCGCGTGATTCGTACAGATGTTGGAGGTCGCGCGCTCGCGACGGATGTGCTGCTCGCGCGTGGCCAACGTCAACACGAACCCGCGCTCGCCATTGGTAGCGACCGTCTCACCCACGAGACGCCCGGGGAGACTTCGGACGAACTTGTCACGGCTCGCAAACAATCCGAGCCCGGGTCCGCCATACGCCACCGGCAGGCCGAGGCTCTGGCCCTCCCCAACGGCGATATCGACGTCGGCAGCACCGGGCGACTTGAGCACCGCCAGCGCCATCGACTCTGCCGTGACGCTTACGAGTAGCCCATCGCCGGCGTGCACCGCGGCGGCGATCGGGGTCAGATCTTCGACGATCCCGAGAGCGTTCGGGTAGCCAACGAGGAAGCACGCCGCACGCCCGAGCAGGTCAGCTTCGGGCACTACCGTGGTGCCATCGTCCGCGAACGGCACCTCACGCAATTCAACGTCCGCGACGCCTTCGAGATACGTGGCAATGACCTGCCGGTACTGCGGGTGCAGCGCACGGGACAGGAGCACCAACCGCCGGTCGCGCCGCAACCGGAGCGCCATCAATACGGCCTCCGCCGCGGCGGTGGCGCCGTCGTAGACCCCGGCGTTCGCGACATCCATGCCGAGGAGCGCCGCGACCGATGATTGAAACTCGAACGTCGCCTGCAGCGTCCCCTGGCTCACCTCGGGCTGGTACGGGGTATACGCAGTCGCGAACTCCGCCCGGCCAGCAAGCTGCTCGACCGCCGCCGGCACGAAGTGCGGATAGGCTCCGGCGCCCAGAAACGACGTGCGGTCATTGCCACGATTCGCATCCGCAAGATCCGAGAGTTCACGCCGGACCGCCTGCTCCGAGACTCCGTCGGCCAGCGTCAAGGCCGCGCGTTCGCGCAGCGCGGCAGGTACGTGCGCGAACATGGCCGACGCGTCCGCCAGCCCGATGGCGTCCAACATCTCGCGGACCTCCGCATCGGTGTGGGGAGTGAACCGCACGGGTCAGCTCTTCTCCTTGGCCACGAACTCCTCGTACTGCGCCGCCGTCATGAGCTGCTCGACCTCCGCCGGATCGGCCAACGACACCTTGGCCATCCATCCATCACCATACGGATCGGTGTTCACGACCTCGGGCGTGTCGGCGAGAGCGTCATTCGCCTCGACGACCGTCCCGGTCACCGGCGAGTAGACATCGCTCACGGCCTTGACCGATTCGACCACGCCGAACGGCTTCCCTTTGGTCACCGCGGCGTCCTTCGCCGGCAGCTCCACGAACACGATATCCCCGAGCTCGTCCTGCGCATGATCGGTAATGCCGATGACGGCGATGCCGTCCGTGACACGTACCCACTCATGCTCCTCCGAATAGCGGAGCGTGTCTGGCGCCTGCATCAGCTACCTCCTTTTGGCGTGCTCTTCCTCGCGCGCCGGTAGAACGGGGTCGGGACAATCGCGGCCGCCACCTGCCGACCACGGATCTCGACCGTCAGACCCTCGGCAGCCTCGGCCCACGCCGTCTCGACGTAACCGAGCGCCACCGCACGTTCGAGCGTCGGCGACCGCGTCCCGCTGGTAACGATCCCGATGGGCTGCCCAGCACCGAGAATCGGGTAGCCGTGGCGCGCAATCCCCGCGCCCCGGAGTTCCAAGCCCACCAGACGGCGGCGACTGCCCGCATCGCGCTCCGCGCGCAGGGCATCGCGACCTACGAAATCATCGCTGTCGAGCTTGACGAACCGGGCAAGTCCGGCCGAAAGCGGTGTCGTCGCGTCGTCGAGATCATTCCCATAGAGCGCCAGGGCCGCCTCGAGACGCAGCGTATCGCGGGCCCCGAGCCCTACGGGCTGCAGGCCGGCAGGGGCACCTGCCTCGACCAACGCCTCCCAGAGTACGGGCACCTCGGCGGCGGCCGCATACAGCTCGAACCCATCCTCACCGGTATACCCGGTACGTGAGACGATCGCGGGCCTTCCGGCAACCGCACCTTCCGCGAAACGGAACGTACGGAGGGTGGCGAGGTCGACATCCGTGAGCGGTGCCAGGATCTCGGCCGCGCGGGGGCCCTGCAGCGCCAGGAGCCCTGTGGCGTCGCTCCGATCCTCGACCGACACGCCCTCGGCATGCGCTTGGATCCACGCCCAGTCCTTCGCGATGTTGCCGGCGTTCACGCACAGCAGAAAGCGGTCCGCGGCGCGCCGATAGAGCGTAATGTCGTCAACGACGCCACCGTCCTCGCGACACAGCAGCGTGTACTGCACCTGTCCGTCGACCAGCAGGTTGACGTCGTTGGTCGTCAGTCGCTGGCAGAGCCCTGCCGCCCCGGGGCCGCTGATTTCGAACTCGCCCATGTGACTGACATCGAACAAGCCAGCCGCCGTGCGCACTGCCCGATGCTCGTCGAGAATTCCCGCATACGATACGGGCATCTCCCAGCCGCCGAACTCGACCAGCTTCGCGCCGGCCGCCTGGTGCGCCGCATACAAGGGGGTTCGTTTGAGCGCGCTCACGATGTCATCTCTGCCGCGGACACGGTGTTCGCCAGGAGCATGGCCACCGTCATCGGCCCGACTCCGCCCGGGACCGGCGTGATCCACGAGGCCCTGCGGGCGGCCTCCTCAAAGTGCACGTCGCCGATCAACTTGCCCTCCGCGTTCCGATTGATGCCGACATCGATGACGATCGCGCCGTCCTTGATCCAGTCCCCACGTACGAACTCGGGACGACCGACCGCCGCCACGACGATGTCGGCCCGGCGCACGACGCTCGCGAGGTCGCGCGTCCGGGAATGACACAACGTCACGGTGGCGTGCTGCTCGAGCAGGAGCATCGCGACCGGCTTCCCGACGAGCTGACTCCGTCCGAGCACCACCGCTTCCAACCCCGTCAGCGCAACTCCGGTCTCGGCGAGCAGGTGCATGATCCCGAGAGGGGTACACGGCCTGAGGCCGGGGAGTCCGGCCAACAGCTGCCCCTGGTTGACCATCGTCAGCCCATCGACGTCCTTTGCCGGTGCGATCTCCTGCAGGACGGCCTCCGCATCGATGTGGGCGGGCAAGGGAAGCTGCACCAGGATGCCCTGCACGTCATCCGCGGCGTTCAGCTCCGCGACGACGTCGAGCAGCTCTGCGGTCGTGGTCTCGGCCGGCAGTCGTCGCCCGACCGAGCGAATCCCGGCCTCGGCGCACGCTTTTTCCTTGTTGCTCACGTAGACGCGCGACGCCGGGTCGTCCCCGACCAGAACGGCGGCGAGGCCGGGCGTCGTTCCATGCGTCTCACGGCGCGTGTCGACGCGACGACCCACGTCCACACGCAGCGCGCGGGCTACCGCCTTGCCATCAAGAATTGTACCCATGGGAGTGGAGAAAGACCCTGTATATCGGGGCTTTCGAGTTTGTAAAGTTTCCCTACCACTCGGGCTTGGGGACGGGCGTCGCCGCACCGCCATACAAGACGTGGTGCATCTGTCCTGTCACCTGCCGGGCCCCGATGATCGCGAGCTCGCCAGCGCGCAACCACCGCCCACGGGCCCGCACGAAGCCGAACAGGTTCCACAGATCATCGCTCAACGGCTGTTGCCGTTCGACGAACTCGGCGCGCCACACGGTCTCGCCCGCGGGAAACAAGGCGAGGGTGACTGCGAAATCCACAAGGGCCGGGCGGCTGGCGGCATACTCGGCGCCGACGCGAACCTCGAAACCGCGGACGATCCCGTGCACGACCGCGTCCACGCCCAGGAGACGCCCGACCGCCGCGACTTCGTCCGGGCCAACGGGTCGAATCGTGCCGTAGAGCTTCCGGACCGCCTCACCGACGACCAGGTCGTCGGTGACCTCCCAGCCAGGGAGCGTCAACATCTCCTCGGTCACTGCGCGATGCACCGTCGTCGCCGGGGCCTCGCCGCGCGTCTCCTGTCCCGATTCGAACGCTTCGGCCCCGACCCCGGAAGCAGTCTCGAACGGGAGCACGGCAATGTATCGCACCTCCCCCCGCGGCAATGGAGCCAAACGTTCGGCCCGCACGGTGACAGGGGCCCGATTGCAGGCACCCGCCAGGAGCAGCAGCATGCCCGCAAGCACGCCCGCTCCCCGCCAGCGTCCGACTCTTGTCATACCGCCCTCCGCGTCAGCGGGTCAGCTTGATGTTGAGCTCCCGCAACTGCTTCGCGTCCACCTCGTTCGGTGCCTCCGTCAGCGGATCGACGGCACGCTGCGTCTTGGGAAACGCGATCACGTCACGGATCGACTGCTCACCTGCCAGCAGCATCACCAACCGATCGAACCCGAACGCAATGCCGCCGTGCGGCGGTGCGCCCGACGCCAGCGCATCGAGGAGGAACCCGAACTTGGCGCGCGCCTCCTCGGCGTCGATGCCGAGCAGGGCGAACACCCGCTCCTGCACGCTCGCCTCGTGCAGACGCACACTGCCGCCGCCGAGCTCGGTACCATTCAGCACCAGATCGTAGGCTTGTGCACGCACCGACCCCGGTTCCGCTTCGAGCCGCGCCAGGTCCTCGTCGACCGGCGCCGTAAACGGATGATGGACGGCGACGTGTCGTCGCTGTTCCTCGTCATAGGCGAGCAGTGGGAAATCGGTCACCCAGACCAGGCGCCACTCGCCCTCGGGAATCATTCCGAGCTTCGCGCCGAGATGCAGCCGCAGGTTCGCCAACGCGTCGTGCGCGACGTTCGCCTGGTCGGCGACCATCATGATGACATTGCCCTCACGCAGGTTCGCGGTGCTCGCAAGCGCCGCCCGCTCGTCGTCGGAGAAGAACTTGACGATCGGCGACTGCCAGTCATCCGCGCCGATACGAATCCACGCCAGCCCCTTGGCACCGTACGTCCCCACGAATCCCGTCAGATCGTCGAGGTCCTTGCGTGAAAGCGAGGTGCCATCGGGCACGACCACCGCCTTCACGACTCCGCCGCGCTTCAACGCCTGGGCGAACACCTTGAATCCGGAGTCCGCGAACACGGCCGAGCAGTCGATCAGCTCCAATCCAAACCGGGTATCCGGACGATCCGTCCCAAAGCGACTGATCGCTTCTGCATACCCGAGGACGGGAAGCGGCCGTGCCGGCATGGGTACGCCGGCTTCCTCGAACATCTCGCCCACGAGACCCTCCGCCAGTTCCAGGATGGCGGCCTGACTCATGAAGGACATCTCGATGTCGATCTGCGTAAACTCGGGCTGTCGATCCGAGCGCGAGTCCTCGTCGCGAAAGCACCGGGCCAGCTGATAGTACCGGTCGACACCCGCCACCATCAGCATTTGCTTGAACAGCTGCGGTGACTGCGGCAACGCAAAGAAGGTCCGTGGATTGACGCGACTCGGCACCAGATAGTCGCGCGCGCCCTCGGGCGTGCTCCTGGTGAGCACCGGCGTCTCGACCTCGACGAATCCCTGATCGTTCAGATAACCGCGTGCCCGCTGCGCCAGACGATGACGGAGCCAGAGATTGCGGAACATGCGCGGGCGCCGGAGGTCGAGGAAGCGATGACGCAAGCGCACCGCTTCCGATGCCTCGGTGTCGTCCTCGACCGGGAACGGACTGGGCCGGGCGATGTTCAGCACCCGCACCTCCTGGCCGATGATTTCGATCTCTCCGGTCGGAAGGTCGGGGTTCACGGTGTCCGCAGTGCGGGCCAGAACCTCCCCCTGCACGGCAACGACGTATTCGAGCCGTACGTCGGCCCCACTGGCGTGGGCCTCCTGGCTGCACTCGGGATCGAGCACGACCTGCACCAGGCCCGAGCGGTCGCGGAGGTCGAGGAACACGACGCCGCCATGATCCCGACGTCCGTGGACCCACCCCATGACCGTGACCTTCGTTCCGATGTCGCTCGCACGGAGGTCACCTCCGTAGTGCGACCGCGTCCACTCGCCGAGTGCAGTGATCTCAACCGCCACGGGCCTCCCCCTCTCCGAGCGCGCGGATTGCCGCAGCGGTCGTGAGACCATCTGCGCCGAATCCGATCGCAAGCGGGTGGTCCGCCTGGCGCTGCATGTCGCGGACCGTCGCCCGGCCGGCCTCCATCTCCGCATCTCCGACGAGGAGCGCGAACCGGACACCGAGTTTGTCGGCACGTCGCATGGCGCTCTTGACGCTCCGACCGGCGGTCTCCAGCTCGCAGCGCGCGCCGGTACCCCGGAGCACGCGTGCCAATTGCAACGCTGGCGCTGCGGCCGCGACCGTCAGCGGGATCACGCACATCTCCGGCGTCGCATCCTCACCCTGGACCCCGGCGGACATCAGGAGTCGCTCCAATCCAATCGCAAAGCCGATCCCACCGACGGGGGCACCGCCGAGCGCAGCAACCAGACCATCGTAGCGCCCTCCGCCACCGACCGCGTTCTGCGCGCCGAGACCGGGCGCGATCACTTCGAAGGCCGTACGCACGTAGTAGTCCAGCCCGCGCACCAGCGTGGGATCGACGGTGAACTCGATCCCCGCCGCGGTCAGCAAGCGCTCCACGTCGTCGAAGTGCGTTCGGCACTCGTCGCACAAGTGCTCGCGCAATCGCGGGGCGTCAGCCATGAGCGCCCGGCACGACTCCTCCTTGCAATCGAGGAGTCGCAGTGGATTGCGCTCGAGACGACGCTTGCAGGTCTCACAGAGCGCCTCGTGATGCGTGCGTCCGTACGCTTCGAGGGCTGCGCGGTATCCTGGGCGACAGGTCGCGTCGCCAAGCGAATTGAGGATCAGCTTGACGTCGCGCAATCCCGCGGCGGCCAGGCAATCCATGAGGAGCGTCACGACCTCGGCGTCGGCGAGCGCGTCCTCGCGCCCGAGGACCTCGACCCCGATCTGATGAAACTGCCGCAGACGTCCCTTTTGCGGCCGCTCACGACGGAACATCGGGCCGAGATAGTAGAGCTTGGCGACGCGATCGCGACCAGCCAGCCCGCCTTCGATCGCCGCCCTGACAACCGAGGCGGTGCACTCCGGCCTGAGGGTCAGCATCGTGCCGTCCCGATCCTCGAAGGTATACATCTCCTTCTCGACGATATCGGTCGCTTCGCCGAGCGAACGCGCGAACAGCTCGGCACGCTCGGCGATCGGCGTGCGAATTTCGACGTAGTTGTAGGAGTCCAGGACCGTGCACAGGTTGCGTTCGATCCGGTGGAACCGTTCGCTCTGCGGCGGCAGGACGTCGTGGAACCCTCTCACGCCGCTTAGCCTGCTCATGAAACCCCGCACAGCTACCAAAGGGGTGGCGCGAATTCAAATCAGCGCCGCCACCGGCGGGCAACCGCACGCTGACCATCGGACTCGACGAAGATCGCCCCGTCGCGGTCGGTACGCCACACACGAGCACCACTCGCCTGTAGGCGTCCCAGGACTGCCGGCGCCGGAAATCCGAAGCGATTGCCGTAGCCCGCGGACACGACGGCGACCTCGGGACTCACCGCGCCAAGGAATCCGGCCGAGCTCGAGGTCGCGCTGCCATGATGAGCGACCTTCAGGACCGTACTCGCCGGGAGCCCACGGGCGAGCAGCACAGCCTCGCCTCGAGCCTCGATGTCGCCCGTGAACAGCATCGACACGTTCTGGTGTGTCAGTCGAAGGACCAGGGAGGCGTCGTTGGTCCCGAGGCGGAGCGCGCCGGTCGCCGGATGCAGTACATCCACCCGCACGCCGCCGAACGCCAGCGGAACATCCCCCGCACGCAGGCGCATCCGGCGCGCGCCTACGCGCGTCAGGGCTTCGTCGAGTCGTGCGAAGCCAGCGGCAGGCGACCGGGCACCGGTCGACCAGAACTCCCTGACCCGAAACTCCTCGGCCAGGTAGGCGAGCCCTTCGTAGTGGTCGTGCTGCGGGTGCGACAGCGCCATCACGTCGAGCCGGTGAATCTTCCGCGCCCGCAGAAAGGGCCCCACGACACGCGCTCCGGGATCGAACGGGCCGGGCAGCCCTCCCCCGTCTACCACCATCACACGCCCGCGCGGCAACTCGATCACGGCGGCGTCCCCCTGCCCGACCGACAGGAAGGTGACGCGCACGCGCCCGCTGTACGATCGCTCGAGGACCCAGTAGCCAACATCCCCGACCCCGACGACGATCACCGCCAGCACCACACACACATGCAGGCGCCGGGCGCGGGGATTCGGCAACTGCGAGCCGCGTCCAACGAAACCGCAGGCCAGGGCCGCGTAGCAGAGCCCGATCTCGAGCCCGGACAAACGCGGCGTCGCGATCGCCGCCCACGGCAGATCGGCGAGGATCTGCACGCCTGCGAGTCCGACCCGTGCTGACAGGGCGGCAACCGCCAGCAGCACGTCGGCCGCTGCCCCTGCCACCGGAATGAGCGGCAGGGCCAGGAGTCCGGGCACGAGCGTCCCCGGACCGAGCAGCGGGAGCACCAGCAGGTTCGCCAACGGTGCCACGAGTGAGACTTCCTGAAAGTAGTGCGCCATCAGTGGCGCCGTCGCCAACCACGCCGCGGCGGTCACGCGGAGCGGCCCCACGACCAGAATGCGGATCCATTTTCTCAGGCCACCCGTCGCCCCCCGGGGTAATACGCGCCGCACCGCAAGGACAATCGCGAGCACGGACGCGAACGAGAGCGCGAACGAGGCTTCGGTCGCCCGCGTCGGCGCGGGAATCGCCACCCAGCAGGCCACGGCGGCCAGCGCGCGCACCGCATCGCTCCGCCGATCCATGCAAAGCACCGTGCAGGCCACGACGTACATGAGGAGCGCTCGGTTCGCGGGCACCTGCCCCCCAGCGATGGCGCAGTACGCCAGTGCACCCGGGACTCCACCCACGGCCGCGAGCTTTCGAGTGTCGCAGCGACGCAGTAGCCAGACGCGGCGCCTAGCGATCCACCCCACGAGAAGCGCGCCCGCACCGGCGGCAATCGCGACATGAAATCCGGAGACCGCCGCAACATGCGCCACCCCGGCGCGCGCGAGCGTACGCCGCTGCGAGCGGTCGAGCGCGTGGCGCTCGCCCAGCAGCACCGTACGAAGGTAGGCACTGGCGTCGCCATCGCGAACCGCCATCAGACGGTCGCGCAAGCGCTCCCGTACAACGTGCTGGAGCATCCGTCGTCCGCGAGTCGGCGGCTCGAGCTGATCGACGCCGCGGTCATCCCACACAAACGCCGTCGCGAAAATCCCGTCCCGCGCGAGCGCGCCGACATGATCGTAGCCGCCAGGATTCCCAAAATTGCGGGGCCGCTTCAGCCGCGCGCGTACCCGTACCTTCGTCCCCGGCGACCACGACCGTTTGGGATGCGCAATCGTGACGGCGACGCGGCCGCTGACGGAAATCCACGACGACCCGCGACGAATGCGTTCGGCGGCGATCGTCATCCGGCGGCGCGCGCCCTGCGCCGCACTCGCGCTGATCGTACCCTCGATGACGATGCGCGCACGCGACGCCTGGTGCGCGACATGGTCCGGCCCTGGCGGCATTGCCGCGACGGCCAGCCCCATCCCGGCCAGCGCGGCGCCAGCTGCGAGCGCAACCATCTGCCCACGCAGCGGCGCACGCACGCCCAGCGCCAGCACCAGCACGACTCCGGCGCCCCAGGCCGCGAACACCGACACCCCGGCGACACCGGCGGCAAGGACCCCGACCGCGAATGGCACAGTGATGTCTGCGGGACTCACGACTTCGCGCATTGGCCCTCACGGCACGCGGCCCACCCATCCTCGTGGCGGACCAGAACGGCGGGGCATCAGGGATGTCGGCCGCGCTCGTCCCGCGGAATCGTTCTAGGTGCTGCCCAGGCGACGCGCAGCCCTACTCGGCGCGGTCCACCGCTGCGAGCTGTGCGCAGATGCTGGCTGCGAGGCGTGCCGAGATCCCCGGGACTCCGGTAATCTCCTCCTCGGACGCGGCCCGCAATCGCTTCAAGCTTCCGAAGTGCTTCAGGAGTGCCCGACGACGCCCGGGGCCGACGCCGTCCAGATCCTCGAGGCGCGAACGCAACCGGTCGCGACGGCGCAGCTCGCGATGATAGGTGATCGCGAAGCGGTGCGCTTCGTCACGCACCCGCTGCAGCAGAAACAGCGCCGTCGAGTTGCGGCGCAGGACGACCGGATTCTTCCGGCCCGGCAGAAACACCCGCTCCTCGGAGCGAACGATCTCAGCACCACGCACGTCACTTTCGACCCGCATCTTCGCGAGCGACACGATGTCGACATCGTGCACCTCGAGTTCCCGCAGCGCTTCGAGGGCCGCGTTCAACTGCCCTTTCCCGCCATCGATGACGATGAGATCCGGGAAATCGTTCTCGGCACGCGCTCGGCGATACCGCCGCCCCAGCACCTCGTACATCGACGCAAAGTCGTCGCTCCCCTCGACGGTACGAATCCGATACCGGCGATAGCGCGCACGACATGGCTCCCCCTCGTCGAAGGTGACCATCGACCCGACCGAGAGATTGCCCTGGATGTTGGAAATGTCGAAACACTCGACGCGCTTCGGCGCGTTTCGCAGGTGCAACCGCCGCCGCAACTCCTCGAGCATGCGCTCACGGCGCGCCCCCACGTCACGCCGTTCGGTGTAGCTGTGACGCGCGTTCTCGGCAGCCATCTCGAGCAGGCGCAGCTTGGCACCACGCTGTGGCCGCACGATCTCCACTTGCCTGCCCTTACGCTCGGTCAGGTATTCCGCGCGGGCGGTAGCGTCCTCGAGCGCCACCGGTACCAGAATACCGTCGGGTACCGGGCGGTCCCCTTGATAGAACTGGGTCAACACTGCCGACAGCACCTCGTCGTCCGAAAACTCCAGGTCCTCGAACGTGTAGGCTTGATTGCCAGTGAGCTTGCCGGCGCGCACGAAGAGCACCTGGACCTCGATGAATCCGCCCTCGCGGTAGAGCCCGAACACGTCCTGATCGCGTCCCCAGTGCGCGACGACTTCCTGGCGCTCGACCGTCGTCTCGATCGCATGCAGCTGGTCGCGCAGCCGTGCCGCCTCCTCGAAGCGCTCCTCCTCCGCAGCGGCGCGCATCCGGGTCTCGATCCCCTGCGCGATGTCGCGATTCTTCCCCTGAAGCAGATCGATCGCTTGCTCCACGTTGCGCAGGTACTCCTCACGATCGGCTTCCAGACAGCACGGCGCCGGACAGCGCTTGATCTGATACTCGATGCATGGTCGCGATCGGTTCCGGAACACCGCGTCGCTGCAGTTACGCAGGGGAAACGCCTTGCGAATCGTGTCGACGGTCTCGCGCACCGACCATGCGGACGAGAACGGGCCGAGATAGCGCGAGCCGTCCCGCACCAGCTTCCGGGTGACGATCAGGCGCGGCCACGCGTGCTTGTCCTCGACCTTCACGCTGACGTAGCTCTTGTCGTCCTTCAGACGAATGTTGTAGCGAGGCTTGTATTGCTTGATCAGGTTGTTCTCGAGGATCAGCGCTTCCTTGTCGTTGGTGGTGACGAGAGTATCGAAGGTCGCGAGTCTGGTGACGAGGAATCGCACCTGCGCGCGTTCATCCCCGCCGCGCACGTACGAACGCACCCGACTCCGCAGATTCTTCGCCTTGCCGACGTAGATGACCTTGCCGTGGCGATCGCGGAGCAGATAGACGCCGGGCCGGGTCGGGAGGCTCTGAAGCTTCTCTTCGAGGGCGGCAGCGACGTCGGGCTCGCTCGCGGAATCGTGCGGAGGCTCAGCCATCCGAGAGCCCCAATCGGTGGCGCTCGAGAGCATGGATGCGATCGCGGAGCTCGGCGGCGCGCTCGAACTCGAGATCGGCCGACGCCCGGCGCATGTCCTTTCGAAGCCGTTCGACCAGTGCAGGAATTTCCGCCGGCGCTGGCCAGTCTTCGCCGGCGGTCTCTTCCCCGGGCGACAGCTCGACGTAGTCCGCGTCCAGCACAGCCACCAACGGGTCGCTGATGGCCTTCCGGATCGTCGCCGGCGTGATGTCGTGCTCCTCGTTGTACTCCTGCTGGATGGCCCGGCGCCGTGCCGTCTCGTCCATGGCCTGGCGCATCGAGTCAGTCACGACGTCGGCATACATGATGACCGTGCCGCGCACGTTGCGTGCCGCCCGGCCAACGGTCTGGATCAACGAACGAGCCGACCGCAGGAATCCCTCTTTGTCCGCGTCCAGGATCCCAACCAACGACACCTCGGGCAGATCCAACCCCTCCCGCAGCAGGTTGATGCCCACCAGCACGTCGAAGATCCCGCGACGTAGGTCTCGGATGATCTCGACCCGCTCGAGGGTTTCGACGTCGGAGTGGATGTAGCGCACCTTGACGCCAATCTCCTGGAAGTAGTCGGTGAGATCCTCCGCCATCTTCTTCGTCAGGGTCGTGACCAACACGCGCTCATCGACCTCGACGCGGCGGCGAATCTCCTCGACCAGATCATCGACCTGCTCGCGCGCGGGGCGGACCTCGATTTGCGGATCGAGCAGCCCGGTCGGTCGAATGATCTGCTCGACAGGCGGACTGTCCGCCTTCTCGAGCTCGTAGGGACCTGGCGTCGCGGACACATAGACGACCTGCCCGATCCGCGCGTCGAACTCCTCGAAGTTCAGTGGGCGGTTGTCGAGAGCGGACGGCAAGCGAAAACCGAAATCGACGAGGGTCTCCTTGCGCGAGCGATCACCGCGATACATCCCGCCTATCTGTGAGACGGTGACGTGGCTCTCATCGACGAACAGCAGGAAATCGTCGGCGAAGTAGCTGAGCAGGGTCGATGGGGCGTCGCCAGGATTCCGGCCGTCGAGATGGCGCGAGTAGTTCTCGATCCCGTGGCAGAAGCCCATCTCCTCCAGCATCTCGAGGTCGTACATAGTTCGTTGCTCGAGACGCTGTCCTTCCAGAAGCTTGTTCTCGACCCTGAGCTCGGCCAGACGATCCGCAAGCTCGGCGCGGATGCCCGCGACCGCTTTCTTGAGAATGGGCGCCCGGGTCACGTAGTGGCTCGCCGGATAGATGGCCACCCGCTCGAACCCGCGCAGCGCCTTGCCACGGATGGGGTCGATCTCGGTGATCGCCTCGATCACATCGCCGAAAAACTCGATGCGCAGCGCTCGGGCCTCTTCGTAGGCCGGAAAGATCTCCACGACGTCGCCCCGCACCCGGAAGGTTCCGCGATGAAAATCGACGTCGTTCCGCTGATACTGGATCTCGACGAGCTTCCGCAGCATCTGATCGCGCTCGGTCTCGACCCCGCGCTCGAGAAAGACGAGGTTCTCGAAATACTCCCCGGGTGATCCGAGGCCGTAGATGCACGACACGCTGGCAACGATGATCGTGTCCCGGCGCTCGAGCAGCGCCTTCGTGCTCGAGTGTCGCATCTTGTCGATCTCGTCGTTGATCGACGCATCCTTCTCGATGAAGGTATCGGTGCTCGGGACGTACGCCTCCGGCTGATAGTAGTCGTAGTAGCTGACGAAGTAGCGGACGGCGTTCTCGGGAAAGAGTCGCTGAAACTCGTGGTAGAGCTGCGCCGCCAGCGTCTTGTTGGGAGCAATGATGAGGGCGGGACGATTCACCGCCGCGATCAGGTGCGCCATGGTGAACGTTTTCCCGGAGCCGGTGACGCCGAGCAGCACCTGCCTGGCGAGCCCGTCGTTCACGCCCGCTGTCAGCTGGCGGATCGCCTCGGGCTGGTCCCCACACGGCTCGACGTCGGCCGCGAGGCGAAAGGTGCCAGGTCGCCGTTCCACCCGCCGAGTATACTCGCGCCGCCAGGCACGACCAACGCACCGGTGCTTGGTTGTCGGTCTCCCGGGTTTCTGGAATGATCCGCGTTCACTCGCGCAGCAAAGAGGGGGCATCGATGGGGACGCGGAATCAGGCAGTCGCACTGGCGGGCATGATCGGGCTGGTCGTCGCAGCAAGCATCGGAAACACGGGGCCTGCGCACGCCGAGGAGGCGAGCGCGAAGCCGGACGTCGAATTGACCATTGTCGCGGTGCAGTACGAGGGCACGAAGGTCTGGGTCCCTGCCACCATCGCGGTCAGCGAAGGCGACCGCGTCAAGGTGAACCTGATCAACAAGATTCCGACGGACCCAGCCCAGCACGGGTGGGCGATCGACGCCTTCAAGGTGGCAAAGGTCGTCAATCGGGGCGAGCCGACGACGGTGGAGTTCGTCGCCGACAAGGAAGGCGTGTTTCCGATCTACTGCCAGCTCCATCCCGCGCACGTCGGCGGACAGCTGATCGTTCTCGACGATTGATCGGCTGGTCGCCTGCCTGTCGCGCGCGGACTCGCGTTACTGGTCGCGCTGTAATCGGCGCCGCTCGGTCGGCGTCAGGTCCTGATACTCCTGATAATTGGAACGGAGCCGCTCCTTCTCGGTAGGCGGTAGCTTCTGCCAACGATCGTAGTTGCGCTCCACCTTTTGACGGGTCTCGGGCGGCAGCTTCTGGAACCGGTCGTAGTTCCGACGCGCTTCACCGCGCTCTTTCGCCGACATATCGTCCCACTGCTGCGCATCTACCACCGAAACGGCGAGGAGCGTCGGCACGGCCGTCATCAAGGCCACGAACGCGACCCGCGTCAGGCCCACCCATCCGACCCGCGTCAGGCCCATCAATGCGATGCGCCTCAGGCCCGCCACGCACGCTCCCCTGGTGGGCGCGGAACATGCCCGATCCGCTCTGGATCGGCATGGGCGCGCACCGCCTCGAAGTGCTCCAACGTATCCAGGCGACGCACGACCGGAAGGCGGAGATAGAGCTCGGGTCGCTCCAGGAGATCTGGCGGAAGGTCCTCGGGCATGAGTTCGCCAGCGTCCCGCGCATCAGCGACCGCAAACCTGGATCCGCGCGGCGCCACGGCTACCGCACGCCGCGCCTCAACGGCCGCTGGCGCCGCCTGGCTCTCCATTGAGGGACTGGGCACCCGCGCAACCTCCACACTCGGTGCGAGCGGCGGCGGCCCTGTGCCCTGATCCAGTACAGAGGTGAGCGCCAGAGCTACCGCAGCGGCGGCGGCGAAGGTGACCCCCCACCCGGGCGCACCCGATGCCCGCCCCGCGCCAGATCGCAAGGCCCTGGGCCCTGCCAGGGCCCTGGGCCCTGCCGTGGATGCCGCAGCCATCCGCTCCTGGAAGCGCCCTGCGAAGTCGATCGACGGCTCGATCTGCGGCAGCGCCGCGACCAACCGCCCGACCTGCTCGATCCCCTGGATCTCGCGCCGACACGACAGACACGACGCGACATGCGCCTCGATGGTCTCGCGCGGTTCCCCCGCAAGCTCGCCATCGACGTACGCGACGAGGTGCTCGGCGAACGCTGCACACGCCTCTCGGTTCGACTCGCTCATAAGAACTCCGCCAAGGCCTTTCGCATACTGGCCGTGGCGCGAAACACCAGACTCTTTACTGCGCTCTCACTGCACTCGAGTGTCTCTGCCACGTCCCGATACGACATGCCTTCCGTTCGACTCAGCAGCAGCGCGGTCCGCTGATGCTCGGGCAGCCCCGCCAATGCCTCCTGCATTCTAGCCTCGAGTTCGCGACCGGCCAAGGTGCGCTCGCCCTCGCGTGCCGATGCGTCCGGAAGCTGGATTTCGGGCCCCTCCCGCTCTTCATCAGACTGTTGGTCCAACGAACGAGCGGGGAAACGATGCTCTGGACGGCGCACCTCGTTCAAGCACGCATTGCGGGCAATCCGGTACAGCCAGGTCGTAAAGCGGGCCTGTGGCTCGTAGCGAGGGGCCGCTCGATGGAGCTGAAGAAAGACGTCCTGCGTCAACTCCTCAGCTCGATCGCGGCTCCCGACAAATTGATATGCGAAGTTCACGATCGCTCGGCTGTGCTTCTCGAACAGCGCTCGAAACGCTGTGTCGTCTCCCGCGCGGACCCGCAGCATCAGCTGCACGTCCGGATCGGTTGTAGGTGGCTCCTTTACTCGTTCCAATGGTTTCAACGCGTTCGCCCCGTCAGAGTTGCGGGCGGCTACCATATTCAGCGGGTGCCGACCACGCCCCCAGCACCCGGCCCCCGGACCTGCGAGCCCATCCCCTGCCCCCGCTTCGGCTCTCTGGCTACTGCTTTTCCAAGTTGGTATGAGGACTTATGAGCCAGGGCGTCGACCCGGACGAAGGTCTCGCCGAACATCTGACGCGCATCGAAGGCTACATGCGCGGCTATGCCCTGCTGCGGTTCCCGCGCGAGCGGAGCCCACTCCGGGATGAACTCGCGAGCACGCTCGAGGACACCCTGGGCGATGCGATCACCGCGTGGGTGACTCAATTCGCCGAAGCGTTCGCGATTCCCACGCACCAACATCCCTCCCTTACGCAGGACGTCGGCGCCGCGCTGAAGCGCTGGATTGCCCACATCCGTGACCCCCAGAACTACGACACCTACGACGTCCTCCGCCAGCACGCCAGTCGTGGATTCATCTCGAAGTTCCCGGCCTCACGGTTCATCTCCGGCCAGATGAAGGTCTTCCAACTGATGTCGAGCCACGTGCGGGCCCGCTACGCGCACGACCGCGACCGGCGCTCTCAACTCCTCTCGCTCCTCGCACAGGAGTTCGAGGAGCGCCTCCTCCACATCACGGACTTCTTTGTCGAGGCGCGCGAGGAGCAGCTGCGCGAACAGGAGGCGACCTACCGCCGATCGATCGACAACGCGCCGGCGGCGATCCTTCGAATCGACTGGTACGATGGGACCGTACTGTCGGCGAACGTCGTGGCAGAGCAACAACTGGGCTATGCGCCGGGCCACCTCCTCACCATGAAGGCCTGGGATCTGCACCCACCTCATGAGCGGGCCGCGGCCATGCGCCTGCTCGACGAGACGCGCACCAAAGGCAATGCCAGCCGCGACGATCTCCATCACCAGACGCGCGATGGTCGTTCGGTGCCACTCTTCATCAACGCGGGAGCAATCGAGTACGGCGATCAACACCTCATCCAGCAGATCTGCGTCGATATTTCCGATCGCAAGCGGCTCGAGGATCAACTGATCCAGTCAGAGAAGATGGCCGCGATCGGCCAGCTCGCGGCCGGGATCGCCCACGAGATCCGGAATCCCCTCGCGATCATTACCAACGCGCTCTACGATCTCTCGGAGATCGTCGATACCAGCAACAGCGAGGTGAAGGAGGATCTCAGGATTGCCACGGAAGAAATGGACCGGGTCCAGGCGATCATCAACAGCCTACTCGAGTTCTCGCGCGAGTCGCGCTCCGAGCGAGAGCTCGTCGACGTCAACGACCTGGTCCGGAAGACCTTGCAGCTGATGCAGAAGTACCTTCAGAACAACGACGTCCACGTCGTCACCGAACTTCCGCAGCTCGACCCGTGCCAGGCCAACGAGAACGCACTCCGTCAGATCTTTCTCAATCTCATTACCAACGCGGTGCAGGCGATGCCGCACGGAGGCGAGCTTCGCGTCCGCACGTCCCGCGCCACGACCGACCGGATGCGGCTCGAGTTCAGCGATACCGGCATTGGCATTCCCGATCATCAGCTGAAGGACATCTTCAATCCCTTCTTCACGACCAAGGCTTCCGGTCAGGGGACCGGCCTCGGCCTCTCTGTGGTGCACTCGGTCGTACGTCGCTACCACGGCGACATCCAGGTCCGGAGTACGCCAAACGTCGGGACGACCTTCACGATCGACCTGCCGTGCGGGTGCGACGACCCGTGAGCACCGCGGGAAGCGTGCACATCCTGCTCGTGGAGGATGAGGTCAACATGGCGCGCACGCTCGCCAAAATCCTCCAGCGGAAGGGCTATCGCGTGGCAACGGCCGCCAACGGCAAAGAGGCCATCGCCCACCTGGAAAAGGATCGCCCCGCCGTGATCGTCACCGACCTGAACATGCCGGTCATGGACGGCATGGCCCTCCTGCAGCACCTGCGCGGTGCGGACGAACCGGACGACGGCCCGCGACGCCTCCTTGCGCCGCCGACGGTCGTACTCACGGGCCACGGGAGCACGCACGCCGCTGTCGAAGCCATGAAGCTGGGGGCGTACGACTATCTCGTGAAGCCGTGCAACCCCGACGAGCTGCTCATGACCCTCGAGCAGATCCTGCACGTGAGCGACCTCGAACGTGAGAACGAACGCCTGCGTGCCGAAGTCACGCGCCACCACGACTTCGGCGAGATCATCGGCCAGAGCGCCGCCATGCGTGAGGTCTATGCGACCATCGAAGCCGTCGCCGGCAACGACTCGACGATCCTCATCACCGGCGAAAGCGGCACGGGCAAAGAACTCGTGGCCCGTACGATCCACGACCGCAGCAGCCGCAGCGATCAGCCCTTCGTCGCCATGAATTGCGGCGCCGTCTCCGACACATTGCTCGACAGCCAACTCTTCGGCCACAAGCGCGGCGCGTTCACGGGCGCGATCGCCGAGCACGACGGGGTCTTTCAGGCCGCCAACGGCGGCTCGCTGTTCCTCGACGAGATCGCCGAGATCCCCCTCGCGCTTCAGCCCAAGTTCCTCCGGGCGATACAGGAGCGCGAGGTCGTACCGCTGGGCACGCATCGGCCGGTCAGCGTCGACATCCGACTCATCGCCGTGACGAATCAGGATCTCGAGCAGGAAGTCAGCGCGGGGCGCTTCCGATCCGACTTGTTCTATCGACTGAACGTCGTGCACCTCGAGATGCCGCCGCTCCGGGAGCGGCGCGACGACGTCCCGGCGCTCGCCCGACACTATGTCGCGCGCTACGCCAGCGCCTTCAACGTCGAACCGAAGATCATCGAACCCGACGCCCTCGACCGGCTGACGAGCTACGACTGGCCCGGGAACGTACGCGAACTCCAGAACGTCATCGAGCGATGCTTCGCGCTGGCGCCCGCCGCCCACATCGACGTAGCAAGCCTCCCGGCGAGCGTCCGATCAGGTCCACCACCAGCGGGCGGGATGAACTTCGGAGACGAGATACCGTCGCTGGCCGACACCGAGCGGGCGTTGATCGTCGCGGCCCTGCGCAAGAGCCATGGCAACAAGAACCAGGCAGCGCGCGCGCTGGGCATCGACCGGCAACGCCTCTATCGGAAGCTGGAGAAGTACGACCTCGGTTGATCCACAAGGGGGATTCCCTCCCCCTTCTCCACGCGGCAAAGCCGTGCGGAGGCCTCTTCCCCCGGCTCGCTGGCGCGCCGCCCCCGGAGATCGCATAGCCGCCGAAGCCTGACGCCGTGTGCTGACCACTGACCACGTGTCGCGGTTTATGACCTCGGAAGTCTCGAAATGCCCCCCCGCGTAGCAGACGCACCGCACACGTTCGCGCGCTTTGGGACGAGCGCCCAGGTCGAGCGGCTGGCACGAATCTCGCTGCACTCATCGGCATTGCGATGGAGACTTCCGCCCACATTCTGGTCGCTGCGAGTCACGAGAACTTCCGGACGACGATCTGCCGGATTCTGAGCCGCTGTGGGTACCAGACCGACGTGGTCGCCTCGGGCGAGGATGCCGTGCAAGCGCTCGAGCAACGCCCCTACGACCTGGTCCTGACGGAGATGGCCCTTCCCGGCATCTGCGGCCTGACCGTGCTCTGCCGAAGCCGTCAGGAAGGCAGGCAGGTCCCGTTCGTGCTCCTCACCGAGTGTCAGACCGAACGAGCGCGCTGGGTCATGAGCGGCATGGATGCCGTGCGCTGCCTCTCACTACCGCTGAACGTCGACCGATTGAAGCACGTAGTCGCCGAATCCATCGCCGCGGCCTGAGTAGTTCAAGGCAGCCTGCGAGCGCGCGCAGGCCCGATGCTCACGACGCGGAGCGCTGCAGCATCACCAACCGAATGGGCGCCGGCCGCCCCTCCTCCACGACCCGACAATCGATCGCGGCCGTCGTCAGCCGCTCCCGCCTGCACGCCCGATACAGTGGACGGGTGTTCGTCCGGAATCCGTCGGCCATGACGACCCGCCCTCCTGGCGCGAGATGGCGACTGAAGAACGCGGCGAGGTCGCCGAATCCCTCGGGCTCATAGGCGACCTCGGCCGCCAGGATCAGATCGAAGCGTTCACCCTTCGGAAGCGTACGATAGTCCACGCCCCGGAGATCACCCTCGAGACCGTTGGCATCGAGGCTGGCGCGGATGAAAGCCAGTGCCGGCGCGGCGGTGTCGACGAAGGTGACGTGCGCCCCCGCGGCGGCGGCCGCTATGCCGGGCAGGCCGAGACCACACCCGATCTCGAGCACCCGCGTCCCGGCGAGCGTCATCCGCCGGGTGGCGTAGTCCGCCAGCACCCGAGCCCCGGTCCAGAGGTACGCCCAGTAGGGCGGCTCGGCCTCGCCACGTAGCAGCGCGCCCCGATCGACCAGTGTTTCGAGGTCGGGAACCACATACAGGATCAGGCTCGCTCCACCCATCTCGAGGCGCTGCGGCACAGCAGGAAATCCCCCGAGCCGGGATGTGCATGAAGTCGGGTTTGTCACTATAGTGGCCCGTTCGCCCAGCGTCTCATGTCGGACAACCATATCCAGATCCGCGGCGCCCGTCAGCACAACCTGAAGGGCCTCGACGTCGACATCCCCATGAACCAGCTCACGGTCGTGACCGGTGTGAGCGGATCGGGCAAGTCGACCCTGGCGTTCGACATCCTGTACGCGGAGGGCCAGCGCCGCTACGTCGAAAGTTTCTCGACGTATACTCGGCAGTTCCTCGATCGCATGGAGAAGCCGGAGGTCGATCACATCGGCGGCATTCCGCCCGCGGTGGCCATCGACCAACGCCGCCCGGTCACCACCTCGCGCTCGACCGTCGGTACGATGACCGAGATCCACGATCATCTGAAGCTCCTCTACGCGAACCTTGCCACCCTGCACTGTCGGGCCTGCGACCGACCCGTCACGCGGGCCACGGCCGTCTCCATCGCCGACGAACTCACGGACACGCTCGCCGACACCACGGTCTACCTGGGTTTCGATTTTCCCGTGCCCGACCTGCCCTGGGAGGAGGTCGTCACCAGCCTCGCACGCGAGGGCTTCATTCGCGCATTGCACGGCCCCGACGTCGCCCGGATCGAGTCGTGCGCTCCCGCTCCCGGCGAGACTCTGCAGATCCTGGTCGATCGCATCGCCATCAAGCCAACGGCGCGCTCACGCCTCGTCGGCTCCATCGAGCAGGCCTACCGCTACGGCAAGGAGCAGTGCTGGATCCTCGACCCGGCATCCGGCGACCAGCGCAGCTACAGCGGCGCCCTGTCCTGCACCGATTGCGACATCACCTACCGGGAGCCGACCCCGAATCTGTTCTCGTTCAACAGCCCCTTGGGAGCGTGCGAGGAGTGCCGTGGTTTCGGCCGGGTGATCGACCTCGACCTCGACCTCGTCATCCCCGACACCGCACGTAGCCTGAACGACGGAGCCATCAAACCCTGGTCGACACCCTCGACGACCCGGGAGCGCAGCCAACTCCTCAAATTCTGTCGTCGGAAGAAGATCTCCGTACGCGCGCCGGTCGCCGAACTGAGCTCCGCGCAACGGGCGCTCCTCGAAGACGGAGACGACGACTTCTTCGGGATCCGCGGCTGGTTCAAATGGCTCGAACGCAAGACCTACAAGATGCACGTCCGGGTTCTCCTGTCGCGCTATCGCACGTACCGCACCTGTCCGAGTTGCGACGGAACGCGCCTGAAGCCCGACGCGCGCTGCTTTCGCATCGCGGGGCGCACGCTCCCCGAGGTCAACCACATCAACGTCGCCGCGCTCGCGGAGTTCTTTGCCGAGCTTCCGGTCGACGCCGACCGCGACCCCGCCTCGGCCCTGATTCTCGACGAAGTCAAATCCCGTCTCGGGTATCTCGTAGAGGTCGGCCTTAGCTACCTCACGCTCGACCGACAGTCGCGCACCCTCTCGGGCGGCGAACTGGAGCGGGTCGACCTCACGACGGCGGTCGGCTCGTCGCTCGTCAACACCTTGTACGTACTGGACGAGCCGTCGATCGGCCTTCACCCGCGCGACAATGCCCGCCTGGTCCGGATCATGCGCAACCTTTGTGCGCGACAAAACACGGTCGTCGTCGTAGAGCACGACCCCGAGATCATCGCCGCGGCCGACCACCTGATCGACCTCGGCCCCGAGGCGGGCTCGGCCGGCGGGGAGATCGTCGCCGCCGGTGCGGTCCATACCGTCGCGGCCACGCCCGACTCGCTCACCGGCCAGTATCTCTCCGGCGCGCGTCGCATCCCCGTGCCGGGACGACGACGGCGCCCGGTCCCGACACTCGACATCACGATCCGCGGTGCCCGGGCGCACAACCTCAAGAACATCGACGTCTGTATCCCGTTGGCACGCATGGTCTGCGTGACCGGCGTCTCGGGCTCGGGCAAGAGCACCCTGGTCGAAGAGGTGCTGCATCGTGGCCTGCTGCGTCGGCGCGGAACGTCGACCGCACCCCCGGGGGAGTGCGACGACATCGAAGGTGCCGAAAAGCTCGCCGAGGTGATCTTCGTCGACCAGAGCCCCATCGGCTCCACCCCGCGCGCGAACGCCGCCACCTACACCAAGATGTTCGACAGCGTGCGGCGGCTGTTCGCAGCGACCGATCAGGCGAAGCTTCGCGGCTACACCGCGGCCACGTTCTCGTTCAACGTCGACGGCGGCCGCTGCGATTCGTGCCGCGGCGACGGCTTCGAGCAGGTCGAGATGCAGTTCCTGTCCGACGTCCAGCTCGTCTGCCCCGCCTGTGGCGGTCGCCGGTACCAGGCCGAGGTGCTCGATATCCGCTATCGCGGCAAGAACATCGCAGAGGTCCTCGACTTGACCGTCGCCGACGCCCGAGGCTTCTTCTCGGACCAGGCCGAGATCGGGCGCGCCGTCAAACCGCTCATCGACGTCGGCCTCGACTACCTGCGCCTCGGGCAGCCACTCAGCACGCTCTCGGCGGGCGAGTCGCAGCGCATCAAGTTGGCCTCGCACCTCGGACGCGACGGCAAAGCCCACACGCTCTTCGTCTTCGATGAGCCAACCACCGGCCTCCATTTCCACGACGTGCAACGCCTTCTGAACGCCCTCAACCAGCTGGTCGAGCGCGGACACTCGCTGCTGATCGTCGAGCACAACCTCGACGTGATCAAGAGCGCCGACCACGTCATCGACCTCGGCCCCGAGGGCGGCGCCGGCGGGGGCGAGCTGATCGCGTGCGGCACGCCCGAAGACATCGCCGCCTGCAAGGCCTCGCACACCGGTCGGTACCTGCGCCCGGTCCTGGCACGGAAGCCACCGGTCACGAACAACGGCGCGAGCGCCGACACCGACGTCGCGATCCCGATGGAAACGGCGCGGAACACCATCAAGATCAACGGCGCCCGGGAACACAATCTCCAGAATCTCGATGTCGAGCTGCCGCGCGACCGCATGATCGTCATCACTGGCCTCTCTGGCTCCGGCAAATCCACGCTCGCTTTCGACGTCATTTTTGCCGAGGGGCAGCGACGCTACCTCGAAAGCCTGTCCACCTACGTGCGCCAGTTCATGAAGATCCTGCCGCGCCCTGATGTGAACGCCGTCGTCGGCATTCCACCGACCGTTGCCATCGAACAACGACTGAGCCGAGGTGGCCGCAAGTCGACCGTCGCCACCGTAACCGAAATCTACCACTACCTGCGCCTCCTGTACGCGAAGGTCGGTGTGCAGCACTGCGTGCGCTGCGGCGAACCCATTCAGCCGCTTCCACGCAGCGAGATCGTGCAACGCTTGCACGAACACCTGCGCGACGGCGACGCACTCCTCCTGGCCCCGGTCGTCCGCGGGCGGAAGGGATACCATCGGGACGTACTCAGGGCGGCACGCCGCTTGAAGCACCGCCATGCCCGCATCGATGGCAAGCTGCTCGCGCTCCAACCCATTCCGGAGCTCGACCGCTATCACGAGCACGACATCGACCTCGTCATCGCGAAGCTCACCCGCGGCACGAGCCTGGACGATCTCGCGCGCCCGGTGAGCGAAGCGCTCCGCCTGGGCAGCGGCGTACTCGTCGCACAGACGCGCACGCAGGAACATGTCCTGAGTGAGCGACTGTTCTGCGCGCCGTGCGGTCTCGGCTACGATGTCCTCGACCCACGACTGTTTTCCTTCAACAGCCGACAGGGGGCTTGTAGTGATTGTCACGGCCTCGGCGTACGCGCCGATTTCGATCCGGGACTCATCATTCCGGACGGCGAGCTCTCCCTGCGCGATGGCGCGCTCCAGGGTCTTCGCGAACTCGACATGGAAAAGGACGAGCGTCGATTGGTGCGCGCGTTCAAACGCGCGGGCATTCCGACGGACCGTCCGTACCGCCGCCTGACGGCCCGCCAGCGACAACAGATCCTCGAGGGAAAGGGGGGACCGCGCGACGCGGTCCTCCCTTTGTTGCGTACCCACGCGTTCGGCGACGAGGCGCTGGCCGACGGAGACATGATCGCCGCCGAAGCGTATCGTCCCTACCTGACCGATCACGCCTGCGAAGCCTGTGCGGGCACACGTCTGAATCCACGCGCGCGCGCCGTCCGGGTGATGGATACTGCCCTGCCGGAGGCCGTCGCTCGCACGGTCGACGATGCCGCTCGTCTGATCGCCTCCTGGAAGTTCACTGCACGGGACGCGCGCGTCGCCCGCGACATCCTGGGCGAGCTCACGCCGCGCCTGCGCTTCCTGAACCAGGTCGGACTCGGGTACCTCACCCTCGACCGGGGCGCCCACACGCTCTCGGGTGGCGAGGCGCAGCGAATCCGACTCGCCGCCCAACTCGGCTCGAATCTCCGCGGAGCCTGCTACGTGCTCGACGAGCCGACGATCGGACTCCATCCCCGGGACAACGCGGTCCTCCTCAAGACGCTCCGTACATTGACCTCCCGCCAGAACACGGTCCTCATCGTGGAACACGACGAGGCTACCATCGCCGAGGCCGACCTCGTCGTCGATCTCGGCCCAGGAGCGGGACGCAATGGTGGGCATCTCGTCGCCATGGGTTCGCCGGCGATGATCGCCAGTTCGCCAACCTCGGTCACCGGACAATACCTGCGCTCTACACGTACTCGCGGACGACCTCCGCGAACGCTCGACGACCGGCCGGCCATCGTCATCACTGGCGCCACCGCCCACAACCTGAAGGACGTCAGCGTCGAGATCCCGGTCGGCGTGTGGACCTGCGTCACCGGGGTCTCGGGCTCGGGCAAGAGCACGCTGGTCAAAGATGTCCTCTACGGTGGGGTCCGCCGGGCCAAGGGCATGGCCGGCGCCCGTCCGGGCGCGCATCGCAAGATCACCGGGCACGAACACATCGATCGCATCATCGAAGTCGATCAGAGCCCGATCGGTCGAACCCCACGCTCCATTCCCGCATCCTACGTTGGCTTCTGGGACGAAGTCCGGCGGCTGTTCGCACGCACCGTGAATGCACGCGCCCGGGGCTACACCCCGGGCCGATTCTCCTTCAACGTCGCGGGAGGCCGCTGCGAGACCTGCGCGGGCCAGGGACGCACGCGGATGCAGATGAGCTTCCTCCCCGAGACGGCCGTTCCGTGCGACACCTGCAACGGCCGACGATTCTCCGAAGAGACGCTCCAGGTCACCTACGCCGGCAAGAACATCGCCGAAGTCCTGGACCTGACGGTCGAGGAAGCCGCTGACGTCTTCGGCCCCATTCCGGCCATCGCACGCCCGCTCGAGATGATGAAGGAGATCGGGCTCGGCTATCTCACCCTCGGCCAGCCGAGCAATACCCTGTCCGGCGGCGAGGCCCAGCGGATCAAGTTGGCGGCCGAACTCGGGAAGACCGGCCCAGGGCGGACGCTGTTCGTGCTCGACGAACCGACCACCGGCCTGCACTTCGCCGATGTCGAACGCCTAACTGCCTCCTTTCAGCGCCTCGTCGATCAGGGCAACACTCTGGTGGTGATCGAGCACAACCTCGATCTCCTGCGCGCTGCCGATCACGTCATCGATCTCGGCCCCGAAGCGGGCGACGAAGGCGGCCAGATCGTCGCCATCGGCACTCCGGAAGAGCTCGCACAGACGCCGAAGCGGTCACATACCTGCTACTGGCTCGCGCAACCCGCGAACCTCCCCGTCGCCGACGCACGTTGACGACGTAACGCTTCGTCAGCCGGCGGAGCGCGTCAACAGCGCGAGCGCAACGAGGAACGCGAGGAGTCCCGCTGCGCTGCGGAAGTGATGAAGAACCCCCCATCGCTGAAGGGTAGGAATGGTGTCAGGCGACGCGGCTGTGAGCGTCGGCTCGAGGAGGCGGTTGTACAGCGGAGTGATCGTCACGAGGGTGAAGGCCACCACACCTGACATCAAGGCCGTGACAACGAGCCACGCGCCCCCAGCCCCGGAGAAGAACGCGAGCGTGCTCGAAGCGACTGCGAGCAGCGCGAGCGTTGCCTGAATACCGCGCGCGCGCGGAAACCCGGGTCGAAACTGCGCGAGGGCAACTGCGGGGCCCGCTTGCAGGCGTGCCCAGTGTTCGACGAGCGAAATGTAGCCAGCCGCACCCGCGAAGAGCCCGCAGACAAGTGTAGCAATCAATTCGGGAATCACTGCGACCTCCGCTGATCGACGCCCCTGCAACGCCGAACGCCGTCGGGTCCGCTTGCGCGAGCCTGAACGCTCGGTAGCATGGACCAACCCGAGCGCGCCATCCGAACGCGGGCGTGCAACGGGCTCCGCGATCCAGCGCGTCAGGAGTTTGCCGCGGTGCATCTAAGGACTTTTTCTTCTTGACTCTCAGGTATGAACCACATACTTACCGCCGCGGTAGTGGACGGCGGAGCTGGTGGTTGTGCCTGCATCGCGGCCAGGGTTTCCCGTCGGAACGCACGGGTTGGGCTCTGGACGCTAGTAATTTCGGGGTCGCGCGAGTCTTGCCGTCCGTTCCACACATCAATGGAGTCTCCCGCGACGACGTGGCTGCGCCGAATGGGCACGGCAACGGCAACGGGCACACCAACGGCAACGGGCACACCAACGGCAACGGGCACGCCAACGGCAACGGGCACGCCAACGGCAACGGGCTCGCCAACGGCAACGGGCATTCCCACAGAAGCGGGCGCGCCACCGGCCAGAATGGCACTGCTAGCAGCTCGGAAATCCTGGAATTCTCCGGCTCGTCAGACGACACGATCGGCGAAGCGGTACGGCAGGCTATGGCCTGCGCCTCACGTACCCTCCCGACCCTGCATGGTGCTGGCGTCCGGGTGATTCCGCAGATGGCGCTCGATCAGAGCGCTCCTCGATTCCGCGTCACCCTCCGCGTCACCGCAGCACCTGCGACCCCCCCATCGCAAACAGCGCAAACCAATCAAGCGCAAGCCGATCAATCGGAAATCGATCAAGCGGCAACTTCTCCACACACGCCCTAGGCCGATGCTCAGATCTCCCGCGACCGCCCACGAAACGCGAGTGTGGGGGGACGCGGCCCTCCCCTCGCCAGTGTGCATGAGAGCGTGGATAAGCAGCGCAACCCCCTGCCAGCACGAGGGAAAGCGCCTTGTCCACAACTGTCGACAACTGCCCCCGGAAGGCTGAGGACCTCATGAGAGCGACGAAGAGCAAGGATCCTTCTGGCGCACTGCAATCGTTCTGCAGCGATGCGGCGCGCCAGGTCCACGGTCTGGAAACACGACTACGTACCCTGCTTGCTGGCGCCGAGCCCGAACCCAGCCTCGCCCTTTTCGAGGAGACTGTGCAGTCCTCACTCGAACTCGCCAAACTCCTGCTCGACGCTGGCTATCGTGGACAGCACGGAACGCTGTTGGCGCACCGGCCCCTGCTCCGAGCCATCGCCGCAAGCCGCCGCTGAGCGGCGCCCTGCCTCGAGGCCTCGCTGGGTATCGCCCTGCCTCGAGCCAACGCTCCCCGTCGACCTACCTCGAGCCAACGCTCCCCGTCGATCTACCTACTGTCGCGTGATGGGATAGTTCGGCTCGCCAACACAGTACGCGCAGCGGCAAAGGCCGCGTAGCTCGTCGGCGACGTACAGCGTTTCGTGCCCATCCCGCCAACGCACGAAGATCGTCTGATCTCCGATCTGCTGCAGATCCGCAACCTCGTTCCGAGCGGCGGCTGCGCCGGAATCATCGGATGCGGCGGCTGCGGCGCACTCCTCGCACGGGCAATGCGCACGAAGGTCACGGTACGGCAGAATGCTGTCGTGGCTATCGGAAAAGAGAATACCGAGTGCATACCGTCCGACCGGCCGCAGCTTCGTCACGAGGAGGGTCGCCATGAGTCAAGGTCCGTCTACCATGAGCGATTGCACCTTGACAGCACGCTGATCCGGACGCGAGGATACCACCATGCGCGTCTGGGCGTCGTTGCTCGTCGTTGCACTCGCCTCCGCTACCCCGGGAAGCGCGGGCGAGCCTGCCGACGACGCCGGCCCGCCGGCAGAACCCACAGAGCGCGAGATCGTCACCACGACGGAAGGACCGGTCACCATCACGCCCCGGCAGGCCTCCGATCATCCGGGCGAGGATGTCGTGGTCGAAGGCCGGGTACACGCCGTGCACGTTTCGCGACTCGCGACCGTCATCGCGTTCGCCCCGAACTTCGCCGGATTCACGGCGACGATTCATGTGGCCGATCTGCCGCGGTTTCCCAAGAACGTCCACGAGACCGTCCGCGACCGTCGGGTGCAGCTGCGCGGTCGCATACGTACGTATCGAGGCCGGACCGAAATGACGCTCAACGATCCGGCGCAACTCGTCATCCTGGAGGCCGCCAAAGCCGCGCAAGAGACCGCGCCCGCCGTCTCGGCCTCCCTGGCCGAAGAACTCCGTGCGACCTTGGCGCGGATCGAGAGCCGCATGGACGGCTTCGAACAGCGCCTCGCAACGCTCGAGCAGCGGCCAATCGCGCCAGCCACGCAGGAACGCGCTGACGAACTCGTGCTGGGCATGCCCGCAAGCGCCGCCGAAGCTGTCCTCGGATCACCGTTGGAAGAACTCGGCGACACCAGCGGTAGACGCGTATGGCTGTACGAGAACGGACGCAGCCTCACCTTCGATGCTTCCGCCCGATTGATCGCCTGGACTGGTTTCTAGCTCAGGAAATCGAGCAAGATACGATTCACCACGTCATGTTTCTCCTGGTGCACGAAATGCCCCGCGCCCGGAATGATCTCCATCCGAAGGCCCTTCGGATAGGCCTCAGCCATCCCTTCGAGCAACCCGGACCGCATCAAAGCGTCATCGGCGCCGTGAATCATGAGACCAGGAACTTCGATTGGCGCGCCGAACATCTTGGATTGGAGCTCCGCCAGCGCGGGGTCCTGCTTTCCCGAACCTAGCTGCGCGCGATAGTACGCCAGCGCGGCCTCGAGGACTCCAGGCTTCCGGAACGTCGCCTTGACCGACTCCATCTCCTCTGCTGGCCAGCGCCACCCGGGAGACCAATCGCTCCAGAGATGCTCGATGAAGGCAAAGTCGTCGTGGGCTACGGCGACCTCTGCGAACGGATGCTGGAAGAAGAACATGTACCAGAAGCGCTTCTGCTGATCGTAGTTCGTCACGAACGCACCGGCCATCTGCGGACCATAGGGCACGGCGCTCGTGATCAGGGCACGCAGCCGCTCCGGGGCAGCGAGCGCCGCCCCGTACGCAGCCAGGGCACCCCAGTCGTGACCGTAGACGACCGCGTCGTCGTAGCCGAGCGCCTCGATGATCGCGAGCGCGTCCATCGCCTGCGACGCCGGCTGGTAGCAACCGTCGGGCGCGGGATCGGTCGGCGCGTACCCACGGGTAAATGGGGCCACCACACGAAAACCCGCAGCCGCGAGCGCTGGCATCTGGTGGCGAAACGATCGAGCGTGATCCGGAAACCCGTGAATGCAGAGAATCAGCGGGCCCTCGCCCTCCTCCAAAGTATGAAACGTCAAACCGCGCGCCTGCACCGTGCCCGACTTCATGATCCTCTCCTGATGACCCCGATCCGATTCATGTCGCCGCAACTCTAGCGCGGCCCCCGGCTGCACGCGAGCACGACGGATGCGGGTGGCCGACACGCGACCGCTCCGTTAAAGTCTCGGCGGCCGTGCCTTCCCCCACCAATACCGACGCCTCCTGGAAAGTGAACATCCTGCCTGGTCTCGCGGATGTCGATCCGGCGGCCTGGGACGCTCTGGTCGGCGACGGTGGACCCTTTCTCGAATGGGGCTGGCTCGCGTCCCTCGAGGAGGCCGGCTGCGTCACGGCCGAGACCGGATGGCTTCCCCAGCACCTGGTGTTGTACGAGGGTGATCGTCTCATCGGGGCTTGCCCGCTCTACGTCAAGGGGCACAGTCAGGGCGAGTTCGTGTTCGATCACGGCTGGGCAGACGCGGCGCAGCGTGCCGGGCTCGCCTACTACCCGAAGCTGCTGGTCGCGGCCCCGTTCACGCCGGCCAGCGGCGTGCGTCTGTTGTCGCTCCCGGGCGTCGATCGCCCGAGCGTTACGCGCGCGCTCGGCGCTACGTTGCAGCGCCTCTGCCGGGAAGGTCCCTTCTCCTCGGTTCACGTGAATTTCTGCGCCCCCGACGAGGTCGAGGCGCTGGCGCAGGTTGGCTTCGAGCGGCGCACCGGACATCAGTTCCAGTGGATCAACAGGGACTGGGAGTCGTTCGACGACTACCTGAACGCCTTCCGGAGCAAACGCCGCAACCAGATCAAACGCGAACGACGGGAACTCACCGCCCAGGGCATCACGATCACCGCATATCAGGGCGCCGAGATCCCCGACGAACTCTTCGATCCGATGTTCGACCTCTACACGACGACGGTCGACAAGTTCTACTGGGGGCAGCGCTACCTGAATCGCCCCCTGTTCGATCTGCTCCGCCGTCGATGGAAGCACCGACTGTGCTTCATTCTCGCCCGGCGCGGCGAACAGATCGTCGCCGGCACCTTCAATGTCCGCAAAGGGGCGGTCCTCTACGGGCGCTACTGGGGGGCGTTCGAGGACCTCCGGCACCTCCACTTCAACGTCTGCTACTACGCCGCGGTGGAACTCTGCCTCCGGGAAGGCATCACCCGCTTCGAGCCCGGCGCGGGCGGCGGGTTCAAGTATCTCCGCGGCTTCGACGCGCAACCGACAGACAGCATGCACTACGTCGACGACCAGCGGCTGGCAGATGCCATCCGGCGCTATCTCGCCCACGAGCGCAGCGCGACCGCCGACGAGATCGCCTGGCTCGACGAACGAAGCTCGCTCAAGCGTTGAGCCCGCGCGTCAGTTGCCGGTGTCGTCCTCTGTCGTCGCTGCCGCGGGCGCTGCCGGCGTCGCCTTGCCCCGCGGACGACGCTCTGGAGGTGGCCCGTAGGTGAAGGTGAGCCCCTTGTCGTCGACGTCGATTTCGACCTTTCCGCCGTCGCGGAGTCGGCCGAACAGGATCTCGTCGGCGAGCACGCGCTTGATCTCGGTTTGAATGAGCCGCGCCATCGGCCGTGCACCGAACGTGACATCGTAGCCGCGCTCGGCCAGGTAGCGCCGCGCCGCGACCGAGGCCTGCAGGAAGACCCGCTTCTCGTTCAGTTGAGCGTCCAACTCGAGGAGGAACTTATCGACGACCTGCTCGACGACCTCGAGCGGCAAGGTCCCGAACTGAATCACGCCGTCGAGACGATTCCTGAACTCTGGACTGAACAGACGCTCGATCGCCTTCTGCCCCTTGTCCGCATTCGAACGACCGCCGAAACCGATCGGCGAAGCTGCCATCTCCTGGGCCCCGGCGTTCGTGGTCATGATGAGAATCACATTCCGGAAGTCCGCCTTCCGGCCGTTGTTGTCGGTGAGCGTTGCGTGGTCCATGACCTGCAGGAGGACGTTGAAGAGATTCGGGTGCGCCTTCTCGATCTCGTCGAGCAACAGCACCATATGCGGCGTCTTACGGACCGCGTCGGTGAGCAGCCCGCCCTGATCGAAACCGACATAGCCTGGCGGCGCCCCAATGAGACGCGACACGGTGTGCGCCTCCATGTATTCGCTCATGTCGAAGCGCTCGAAGCCGATGCCCAGCGCCGAGGCGAGCTGGCGCGCGACCTCGGTCTTCCCAACCCCGGTAGGCCCAGCGAACAGGAACGAGCCCACCGGCTTTTCGGGCTGTCCAAGTCCAGCGCGCGCGAGCTTGATCGCGGACGCCAAGGTCGTGATCGCTTCATCCTGACCAAACACCGTCAGCTTCAAATCACGCTCGAGTACGCCCAGCCGCTCCCGATCGGACACCGAGACGCTCCGCGGCGGAATCTGCGCGATCGTCGAGACGACATACTCGATGTCCTTCGTGCGCACTGTCTTCTTGCGCTGAGCCGCGGGCACCATCTGCGCATTGGCGCCGGCCTCATCGATGACGTCGATCGCCTTGTCCGGCATGAACCGATCGTTGATGTGCTTGGCCGAGAGCTCTGCCGCGACCCGAATCGCATCCCGCGTGTAGGTCACTCCATGATGAGCCTCGTACCGATCTTTCAGCCCCTTCAGAATTTCGTGACTCTCCTCGACCGACGGCTCCTTGACCTCGATCTTCTGGAAGCGGCGCGCCAACGCCCGGTCGCGCTCGAAGTAGCTCTTGTAGTCGTGGTACGTCGTCGCTCCGATGCAGCGAAGCTCGCCAGACGCGAGTGCAGGCTTCAAGATGTTGGACGCATCGAGGGAACCGCCGCTGGTCGCCCCCGCACCCACCACGGTATGGATCTCGTCTATGAACAGGATGCTGCCTGGCTCTTTCATCAGGGCCGCCAGGACGGCCTTCAGCCGTTGCTCGAAGTCCCCACGAAAACGCGTTCCGGCCAGCAGCGCGCCCATATCAAGCGCGTAGATCTTCGCGTCCTCGAGCGTCGGCGGCACCCGCCCCTCGTGGATCTGCAGCGCCAGTCCCTCCGCGAGCGCCGTCTTGCCGACGCCGGCCTCGCCGACGAAAATCGGATTGTTCTTCCGACGGCGACACAGCACCCGCGCGGTGCGTGCGAGCTCCTCGCTACGACCGATCAACGGATCGATCTTGCCGGCGACCGCCTTGGCAACGAGATCGACCGCGAACAACGCCAACGGATCCTTCTTCGATCCTTCGGCCTCGTCGCCATCGTCGTCCTGCGCGTCGTCGTCCTCGGCCAACTCTGACGGCTCCTCGGCGATCTTGGATACACCATGGGAGACGAAACTGACGACATCGAGGCGGGTCACGCCCTGCTGCTCCATGAGGTAGGCGGCGTGGCAATCTGGCTCGCGGAAGATCGCCACCAGGACGTTCCTCCCGAGGATCTCCTCCTTGCCGGCGGACTGCACATGGGCCGCCGCGCGCTGAATCACGCGCTGGAAAGCCAAGGTCTGCTGCGGACCGACATCGGTCCCTTCGGGCAACGTCTCGAGCTTCTCGTCGAAGAACGTCTCGAGGGCCGCCTTCAGCGCATCGACATCGCCTCCGCACTGCCGGATGATCTCCTGCACATCGTCATCGTGGAGTAGCGCGTAGAGCACGTGCTCGATGCACAGGAACTCATGCCGTCGCTTCCTCGCCTCGCTGACGGCCAGGGCCAAACTCACTTCGAGCTCACGACTGATTCGCATTAGGCCTCTTCCATACTGCAGCGAAGTGGGAACTCGTGGGTCCGCGCCAGGCTCTCGACCTGGGCGATCCGACTCTCCGCGATTTCGCGTGTGTAGACGCCAGCCACGCCACTCCCACGGGTGTGGATGTGCAACATGATCTGCGTCGCCTCGCCCTCAGAATGATGGAATACGCCCTGCAACACGTACACGACGAACTCCATCGTGGTGTAGTCGTCGTTGTGCAGGAGCACCTTGTACTGCTTCGGCTTCTTGAGCTTGCGCTCGGCCCTGGTATCGAGAGCAACGTCCCCCTCGTCAGTCTTGCGCCTCGTACGATCGGCCATCGACTCCCAGCATAGCACTGGCGCAGCGGGGAAAAAACGTGCCCTGCACACCGGGAGACGAACGGGGCCCTGTAGTATACAGTAGGCCCCCATGAGAATTCGCGATCTCTTCGACCGCGGCCACCCGGTATTCTCCTTCGAGTTCTTCCCACCGAAGACGGACGCTGGCGAGCAGAAGCTGCTCGAGACCGTGCATCGCTTGAAAGAACTCGAGCCGAGCTACGTCTCGGTGACGAAAACCGGTGCCAAACCTGCCGAAAAGACGGTCGAACTCACGGCACGCCTGAAGCATGAGGTCGGCATCGAGGCGATGTCCCACATGACTTGCGCCACAGCGGGCCGCGGCGAGATGGAGCGCATCTTCTCGCTCATCCGCGATGCTGGCATCGAGAACGTCCTTCCGCTCCGCGGCGACCCGCCTCAGGACCAACCACATTTCGTACGCCCCCCCGACGGTTTTCGCTACGCGACCGAGCTGATTCAGTTCATTCGAGAGCGCAACTTCGGATTCTGTCTCGCCGGCGCCGCCTATCCGGAGAAACATCCCGACGCCCCCTCCGAGGAAGAGGATCGACGGCACCTGAAGGAGAAGGTCGACGCCGGATCGGAGTTTCTCATCACCCAGATGTTCTACAGCAACGAGCACTATTTCCGATTCGTGACGGAGACCCGGGCATTGGGCATCGACGTGCCGATCGTCCCCGGCATCATGCCGATCACGAACGTCGCCCAGATCGAGCGCATCGCCGCCATGTCCGGTGCGCTCATTCCGGAGGGGCTCCAGAACGATCTCAACGGGGTTCGCGACGACAACGACGCCGCCGAGGCCATCGGCGTCGAATTCGCCGTCCGCCAGTGTCGCGAACTCCTCGACGGCGGAGCCCCGGGGCTCCACTTCTATACGCTCAACAAGTCGCCAGCGACGTCCGCGATCCTGCGCCGGCTCCGCTCTGAGCGCGCCGGCGCCTGATCGACCTACCTCGGGTCACGCCGCTCATCGCCGCAGGTCACGCCCTTCAGCGGCTCAGGTCAACGCCTCCGCAACCGCAGGCCCGCCGATGGCCGCGCGCAGCAGCGTCAAGAGAAACCGGTGGACCTGCTCGGGCGGCCGGTGCATGAACTTCATCTGCGCGATGAGGTGCCAGGCGCCAACGATGATCGCCGCAGTATCCTCGGTATCGATCTCCCGACTGATCGCCCCCTCTCGCTGTCCGCGCGCGATCACACTCGCGAAGTACGCCAACTGCCCGTGCTGGAGCCGCACGAACAGCGGCCACATCTCTTCGCGCACGGACGCACTCCATTCGAGCAGGATGCGCGCGTAGTCGGGATCGCTATCGATCGAGGAAACGAACGCAATGGCCGCGTCCAGAATGACGCGTGGGGCAGGAACTTCTGGCCGATCGTAGCGATTGGTGGTCGTTCGATAGAATCGGGCGACCTCCCCCAGCACCGCGTGCATCAGGTCGCTGCGCGTCTTGAAGTAGGCAAAAACAGTCGGCACGGCGACACCGGCTGCCGCTGCCACGTGGGCATGCCCTCCTCGGCCGATGCCACGCTCCGCGAAGACATGTACGGCGCACCGCAGAAGCTGCTCCCGGCGCGCTTCGGGATCCAGTCGCTGCGCCCGCGCTCGCCCCTCGCCCTTTTGCCGTGCCATGACACCGGATTGTGCCAGATAACGTGCATTCTGTCATTAGCGGCTGTTGACGCGTCGCGGCATGGAAAACTCTCAATTTCTGCGTCTCGAAACTTGACAGGAAAAGAAACCTATTGATAGTTCTGTCATCACACTGAACGTGCGGATCGAGATGCACGCCGACCAAGGAGCCCGCCATGAAAATGGATAGCTATGCCCTGCCCGTCGAGACCGACACATGGAGCGTCGAGAGTGACGCCGTCACGACCGTCTTCGATTGGGACTACGCGGACAGTCGCGACAAGATGGCCCGGCTCTACCAGAAGGGCAAAGATCTGCAGTGGGACTCCGGCCGTCGCATCGATTGGGAACGCGAGATCAATCCGACCAATCCGCTGGGCGTACCCGACGAGTTCATCCCGATCTACGGGTCCCGCGTCTGGGATCGGCTGTCCGAGAAGGAAAAAGGCAACGTACGCCAACATATGGCCGCGTGGCAGTTCTCGCAGTTTCTACATGGAGAGCAGGGCGCGTTCATCTGCACCGCGAAGATCGTCCAGACCGTGCCCGACATGGACGCCAAGTACTACGCCGGGACCCAGGTCATGGACGAGGCGCGCCACGTCGAGACCTACTCGCGCTATCTGCGCGAGAAACTGGAGATGGCCTATCCCATCAATCCCCATCTCGGCACCCTGCTCGACCAGGTGATCCGCGAGTCGCGCTGGGATTTCACCTATCTCGGCATGCAGATCATCATCGAAGGCCTGGCCTTGGCCGCGTTCGCAACCATTCGTGACAACGCCACCGAGCCAACGGCGCGTGAGATCAACGCCTACGTCATGCAGGACGAAGCGCGCCATGTGGCCTTCGGGCGACTCGCCCTCCGCGACTACTACCCACAGCTAACCGAGGCCGAGCGCCGCGAGCGCGAGGAATTCGCCGTCGAGGCCTGCTACCTCATGCGGGACCGCTTCCTGGCCGAGGAGGTCTGGCTCAACCTCGATTATGACGGCAAAGAGTGCGTCCGCTACATGCGCGAGTCGGCATTCATGCAAGGCTTCCGGAAAGATCTGTTCAGCCGGATCGTGCCGACCCTCAAGGACATCGGCTTGTGGGGCAAGAAGGTCCAGGACGCGTTCGTCGACATGGGAGTGATGGAATACTCGACGATCGATCCCGATCAAGCCAATGCCGAGGATGAAGCGGTCGCCGTGCAGTTGGAACGCGAGCTACACGGCACGCCGACTGCGCAGTAGTACGCTGCGGGGGCGGTCCGGGGCTGTCGGTCGCCGTGGGCGGTCCGAGAGTTGACCGACGCCGCCCTCGCATCTAGACATGGCGCGAATGGACAAGCCACGCGTCGTCATCACCGGCATGGGTGGGGTCACGCCGATCGGCATCGGCGTCGAGGCGATCTGGGAAAGCGCCATCGCCGGGCGATCGGGAATCGGACCGATTACGATCTGGGATGCCTCGAAGCAACTCTGCCGAATCGCCGGCGAGGTGCACGACTTCGACCCCGCCCAGTACATGCAAGCGAAACACGTGCGCCGCATGGACGATTTCTCGCGCTATGCCGTCGCCTCCGCCGTCATGGCGGTCGAGGATGCGAAGCTCGTCATCGAGCCCGAGCAAGCCCGACGAATCGGCGTGCTCCTCGGCAACAACTGCGGCGGTGCCCGCACCATCTTCAAGACCGTGGGCGGGTTTCATGCGGAAGGCCCCGGCTCGGTGTCGCCGTTCTACATCACGGCCATCACGAGCAACATGGCGTCGGCGCAAGTCGCGCTGAGACTCCAGGTGCGTGGCCCCAACTTCACGATCGGGAACGCCTGCGCCTCAGGGGTCAACGCCATCGGAGAGGCCTGGCGGTACCTCCGGGATGGCACCTGCGACGTCATGTTGGCGGGCGGCACCGATGCCTTGATCGATCCCACCGAGATCGCGGGTTTCGCCAATTCACGCGCCGTCACCTTGCAGAACGACGAGCCCGAGAAGGCAAGTCGGCCCTTCGACAAACATCGCGATGGCTTCGTCCTCTCCGAGGGCGGCGTCGTCATGGTCGTCGAGACGCTCGACCACGCCGAGGCCCGAGGCGCGAAGATCTACGCCGAGATTGTCGGCTATGCGACCGGCAGTGAAGCCTTTCACATCGCGGCACCGTTGCCCGATGGCGTCGGTGTGGCCGCGTGCATGTCAGCCGCCCTCGAGAGCGCCGGTGTCGCCCCCGAACAGATCGACTACATCAACGCCCACGCCACCTCGACGCCCATCGGTGATAGCAACGAGACAAAGGGCATCAAACTCACGTTCGGTGATCATGCGTATCGCATACCCATCAGTGGGTCGAAATCCATGACTGGCCATTTGATCGGAGCCTCCGGATCGCTCGAGGCGATGCTCACGGCCCTGACCCTCCAGACCGGGACCATCACGCCCACCATCAATCTCAACCATCCCGATCCCGAATGCGACCTCGACTACGTGCCCCACACCGCCCGTACCGGCGAGCCGCAACTCGCACTGACCAATTCATTCGGCTTTGGCGGTGCGAACGCCTCGATGGTGCTGCGTCGGTGGAACGCCTGAGTCACACACGCGTCGCCGCACTGCTCGTGCTGCTCCTTCTGGCACCCACGAGCGGAAGCGCGGCGCCACTGATCGAGAACGGCGCGCTTCTCGAGGGCAGCGGCTCGCAGCCCACCGGCTGGCGCCCTGATGCCTGGAATGCCGAGGCAAGCCAGTTCGGCTGGCAGGCAGACGACGAGCGCGGCACGCTCGCCATCACGAACGGCGTGGCCAACGATGCACGCTGGTGCCAGACCGTTGCCGTTACCCCAGGCAATACCTATCGGATCTCCGCCGAGGTACGGACCGAGGACGTCGGCCGAGCAAGTGCGGGCGCGTTCATCTCGGTGGACCCTCGTATCGGGCACAGCCGGATCCTCGACGGGACGAACAACTGGCAACCGCTCGACCTGATCCTGGAGGCCACGGGCCGCGAGCGCCAGTGGGACGTCTGCGTGCGACTCGGGAGCAACGGAAGTCTCAATACCGGAAGCGCCTGGTTCCGGAACATCGCCATGCTCCTCGTCCGCCAGGGACCAGAACCGCGTGGCCCGTCGCTCCTGACTGTGGCGTGGCAGTGGGTGGGGCGAAGCAGCTGGGCCAGCATCGCGTTGCCCCTCTTCGCCGGCTTCGTCCTCGCGTTCGGGCTCGGACTGTTCGACCGCCGCTCCACACGCTGAGTCCCCGGCGCGGCGGCCCTGCACCGCGGGGAGTTTGCAGCCCCACGGAAAGTCAACCATCATTCGCTCCGAAGGATCGTCATGGCGACCAAGGCGCGCGCTATCGTGCAAGAAGCTCCCCGGCAGCTCGCCCTGCGCGATCTCGCCATCCCCGACATCACCGCCGACAGTGCGATCCTGCGCGTCGAGGCTTGCGGCATCTGCGGCAGCGATGTCGAACAGTTCACGGGCACGCTTCCGGTCCCCTTCCCCGTCGTGCCTGGCCACGAACCACTTGGGATCATCGAAAAGATCGGCGACCAGGCCGCGGCCCGCTGGGGCGTCGATGTCGGCGACCGGGTCGCCGTCGAGACGCTGATCCCCTGCGGCTACTGTCGTGCATGTATCGGAGGTCGGTATCACGTGTGCCGCGCCCGCGGCGGCATGTTCGCGCACGGGTACGTGCCAACGACGAACGGCCCCGGGCTGTGGGGGGCCTACGCCGACTTCATGTACCTCGATCCGCATTCAATCGTGCACCCGATGCGGAAGGACCTGCCCGCGAGTCTGGCGGTCATGTTCAATCCACTCGGAGCTGGCTTCCGTTGGGCGGTGGAGATCCCGCGGACGGGACCCGGCGACATCGTCTTGATCCTCGGCCCCGGGCAACGCGGCCTCGCCAGCGTGATCGCCGCTCGTGCCGCCGGGGCCGACCAGATCATCGTCACCGGGCTCACCAGCGACGCCGCCAAGCTGGCACTGGCGCTCGAGCTCGGCGCCGATCATGTCATCGACGTCGAGACCGAGAACGCACGCACGCGCGTGAAAGAACTCACCAACGGCCAGGGCGCCGACGTAGTCGTCGAGGTGTCGTCGTACGCCACGGCGCCCATCGCGGAGGCGCTGCACTATGTGGCCACCGGTGGCCGCATCGTGCTGGCTGGGGTCAAGGGCTTCAAACCCGTTCCGGACTTCGTCAGTGATTTGATCGTCGTCAAGGAAGCGACCGTCCTCGGCGCCTTCGGCGTCACAACGCGTGCGTACGACGCCGCGATCCGATTGATCGAGTCCGGCACGGTTCCGCTCGCGCGCATGCATACGCACGATTTTGCGCTCGAAGACGCCGAACTGGCCATCGAAACGCTTGCGGGCAACACGCCAGGCGCCGCGAGCATTCATTCCTGCCTGTTGCCAGATCGCCTCGCCAATTCAGCGACTTGACTCATGGACGCAGCACGGTAACCGTCGCATCATGCAGTGCGTTCAATGCGACGCAGAACTGATTGCCGGCAAGCAGTTCTGCCACGTCTGCGGCACGCGTGCCGGCGAGACGTGCCCGCAATGCAAGAGCGTCGTCCAGGCCGGATTCCGCTTCTGCCCCGAGTGCGGCACCCCCATCGGCGACGTCCCCGCAACGCCCTCGGCGCCCTCTCTGGAAGACCGGCTCGCCCATATGACCCGGCACATTCCCGACCAGCTTGCCGAGAAGATCCGGGCCACCCAGAGCCTGGTCACCGGCGAGCGCAAGCTGGTCACGGTCATGTTCTGCGACCTCGTCGGCTCCACCGCCATCGCCGAGGGACTCGACCCCGAAGAGTATCGCGATCTCCTTGAAGGCTACCTCGAGGTCGTGTTCCGCGAAGTGTACGCCGTGGAGGGTGTCGTCAATCAGCTCGCGGGCGACGGCGTCATGGCATTGTTCGGTGCGCCGATCGCGCACGAGGACGCCCCCTACCGGGGAGTCTATGCGGCGCTGGCAATCCGGGACGCGCTCCGCGACATGAAGCAGCGCGACGGCGCGAAGGATCAACTCGACCTCGAGGTCCGGATCGGCGTCCACACGGGCCCTGTCGTGCTCGGCGGTGTCGGCAACGACCTCAAGATGGACTATACGGCGATCGGCGACACCACGAACCTCGCGGCACGTCTCCAGACCGCCGCCGAGCCTCGCATGGTGCTGATCAGCGAGGCGACGCAACGACTGGTTCGTGGATTCTTTCGGCTGGCACCGGGACGCCGTCTCGAGGTCAAGGGCAAGAGCGATCCCGTGACGGCGTTCGAGGTCTGTGGCCTCAGCGACACCACGACGCCGATGGCGATCGCGGAGGCGCGCGGACTCACACCGCTGGTCGGACGCGAGAACGAGCTCGCGCAACTGAGCGCCTGCTACGATCGTATCAAAGACAACTTCACGCAGATCGTCGCCATCGGCGCAGAAGCCGGCAGCGGAAAGTCGCGCCTCCTCTACGAGTTCAGGCAGCGATTGGCCGACGAGCCGGCGGTGATCCTCGAAGCGCGCTGCTGGGCCATGACCCAGAACGTTCCGCATGCCCCCTGGATCAGCATGCTACGGGATTACTTCGGCATCACCCCGGGAGAGAATCCTGAGGCGGCGTGCACCAAGATCGGGCAGAAGATCGCCCCGCTCGGACCGGGAGCCGCCGACACGAAGACCGCCATCTGCCGGATGCTGTCGCTCCCGATCGATGACCCCGCGCAAAACGAGCTTCCCGAGGACGAGCGCAAACGCCAGACCTTCGAAGCCGTGGGGTCACTGCTCGCGCACATCGCCGCCCAGACACCACTCATCATCATCATCGAGGACCTGCACTGGATGGACGCCCCATCGCGCGAGATGCTGGATCTGGCGGTCGGGACCATGTGCGAGGGCGCCGAGATGATGGTGATCACGCATCGACCAGATCACCAACCCTTCTGGCGAACGCGGGCCGCATTCACGCAGATCAACCTCCTCCCCCTATCGGATGTCGAGATGGTCGAGATCGTCCGCACCATCGCCGGCGGACAATTGCCAGACGAACTCGAGCGCGGGATTCTCGCCAAAGCGGAAGGGAACCCCTTCTTCACCGAAGAGATCACGCGGGCGCTGGTCGAGGAGGGCTATCTGCTCCGGAGCGACGGCCAGATCCGCGTCACGCGCCCGCCCTCGGAGATGCGCCTTCCGGGGACCGTCGAAGAGGTCGTCGGAGCGCGTCTCGATCGACTCGACCCGCCGGCCAAGCGCACGGTACAGGTCGCGTCGGTGCTCGGCCGCCAGTTCCAACGCAGCCAGCTCGAGGCCACGCTTGCCAGCGAGGACATCGACGTCGCCGCGTCCCTCTCTCTGCTCGAGGAGCGCGGGATCATTCACCGGAAGACCATACTCACCAGCGATGAGTACCGCTTTGGGGAAAGCCTCACGCAGGACATCGCCTACGAGAGCCTGCTCCTGCGACAACGGCGCGAGCTACATGCGCGCGTCGGCACCATGCTCGAGAACATGCCTGGCGACTCGATCGCAGCACGCTCCGCCCTGGTCGCGCATCACTTCTCACGCGCCGACGATCGGCGCCGGGGTCTTGCCGCGCTCCTCCGGGCCGCCGAGGATGCCGAGGCCATCCCCGCCTTTCCGACCGCGGCGGGATTCTACCAGAAGGCGTGGGATCTGGCGCGTGAGTTGCTGGCGACCGAAGAACCCAATGACAGTACGACTCGCCAGACACTCGATGCGGCACGCGGCCTCATGCGCATGCTCGTGCTCTACGGTTGGTCCAGCGACGAATACGACCTCTCGGAGATCGGACAGGAAGCGCGCGCCCTGGCCGAACGCCTGACCGACGACGATGCGCTGGTGACCGTGCTGACCCTCTGGGGCATGGGGCTCACGAGCGCCGGCCGTGAACGCTACGACGAGGGCGTCGCCCTGATTCGGGAGGCCGACGAGGTTGCCCACCGCCTCGACGATCCACTGGCGCCGATCCGTACCGGGCGGGCGATCGCCTGGGGCGCCATGTTCGATGGGCAGTTCGACGAAGCCAGCCAGCGACTGGAACACGCCGTGCGCGAGCTCGAGCGCCTCGGCACGAGCACGGGGGCAGATATCTACCTGAGCGCGCTGTTCATCCGCGACCGGATCCACCTACACAACGGCAACCTCACGGCCGCGGAGTCCAGCCGAAAGACACTCGAGCTGGCGCGGAAGAGCGGCAACCGGACGGTCCAGGCGGCCTCCGCCACGACGCTCGCCATGATCGCCTTTCTCCGCGCCGAGTACACGGAAGCACGCGACTTCGCGGAGCAGTCCCTCGCGATCGTCGAGTCCACGGGAAGTCTGGCGCAAGTGCGAGCCGTCGTCGCGATCGCCATCCTGGCGCGGCGCGAGCTGGGAGAATCGATGGTACCGCGCCACCTCGAGCTGCTGGAGCTGGGACCCGTCGTCGGGGCCGAACCCCTCTCCGCGCCGCTCATCATCGAGGCATTCGCAGCTCTCGACAAGGGCGGTGGCGCCAAGCGGTTCGTGATCGCGGCCTATAAAACGTCCGGCGGACGCCTCCGGGACGCCGCGGTCCTCGTCGCAACGGCCGATGCCTTGCGCACGCTGGGCGCGGCGCACGGCGCCGAGGTCGAGTCGCGCTACACACGGGCTCACGCCGTGGCCGAAACCCTGCAAGCACGCGGACTGCTCGCAACGATCGCGCATGGACGTGGCTCGCTCGCGGCCAGTCAGGGCGACCCGGCGGCCGCGCTCACGCACTTCCAGGAAGCCCGCGCACGCTATGCCGAGTTGGGCCATCAACGATACGTCGCGCGCGCCGACGCCGTGATCGCCGCCCTCCCCGACGCTGTCCAAGAGACGGCCTGAACGACCTCCGCTTCCGGTGCCTCGCTGCACCCTGAAGTCGAACGGGAATCGCTGGCGTGCAGCTGACGCGGGTGCGGCCCCGGCTGAACACGGCCACCCCACGCGAAGCGCGCATCGTTGCGTCGACAGCCTCTGCGAGGATATGAGCCATAGCCACGCTGCGGTTCGATCGCAGTCGTGGAGGCGGATATGCCGTACGTCGAACTACCCGGAGTGTCACTGTATTATGAGGTTCACGGGACCTCGGGCCCCTGGATCGTCTTTGCGCATGGCGCCGGGGGGAACCATCTCTCGTGGTGGCAGCAGGTCCCGCAGTTCAGCCAGCACGCACGCTGCGTCACCTACGCACAACGCGGCTGGGGACGCTCCGTCGCGCCGACCCCCGCACCCACTGTCTTCGCCACTGATCTGATCGCGCTCCTCGACCACCTGTCGATCGAGCAGGCGGTCCTCGTGGGACAATCGATGGGCGGCTGGTCGGTGCTCGGCGCGGCCCTCGCCGCACCCGACCGCGTCCGCCATCTCGTGTTGACCGGTACCATCGCCGGCCTCTCCGACGACACGACTCTCACCGAGCTCGCCCGCCTACATGATCCGAGCAACCCGTTCGACGCCCACCTCGCCCTTGCCCCCGAGTATCCAGCCCGGGATCCCGAGCGAACGTTCCTGTTCGACGCCATCGCCGGCCTGAACCCGCCGCCGTCACCGCAGTTCATCGGTGCACTGATTCGGTTGCAGTACGCCAACGACGCGGCATCGCTCCGGGTCCCAACCACCTTCATCGGCGGGGAGCGCGACCAGCTCTTTCCACCGTCGCTCATCGAGCGGGCCCACGCCATGGTGCCCGACGCTGCGCTACACTTCGTGGCAGGCGCCGGGCACTCGGTCTACTTCGAGGCCCCGCGCGAGTTCAACGCACTCCTCACGACCTGCGTGACGCCGGCTGACTGACCCACGGACGACGGCTCTCCGTATGCCGCGCGAGGAGGGGTAGCCCTACGCGCCACCCACGGCGTCCCGGAGGCGATGGGCCAAGCGCGTGCAGCGCTCGTCAATGCGCGTGTTCTTGATCGCGATCGCCAAGGCCCGGCGACTCCCCACGAGGACGACCAGTCGGCGACCACGTGTGATGCCGGTATAGAGTAGATTGCGCTGCAACATGACGTAGTGCTGCGTGTGGAGCGGCATCACCACACAGGGGTACTCGCTGCCCTGCGCTTTGTGGATCGAGCAGGCATACGCAAGGGTGAGCTCGTGCAGCGCACGGTGCGGATAGCGCACGTCGCGTCCATCGAAGCGCACGAGCACCTCGGCGTCGACCTCGTCGATGGTCAGGACCCGTCCGATATCTCCATTGTAGACGTCCTGGTCATAGTTGTTGCGAAGCTGCATCACCTTGTCACCCGTTCGGAACCCACGGCCCCCGACCTCGCGGCCATTGGGATTGAGGAGAGCCTGCAGGTCCGTGTTCAGCCGCACCGCCCCGAGCAGGCCCTTGTGCATCGGGCTCAGCACCTGGACGTCGTCGATCGGGTCCAGACCGAAGCGTTGCGGAATACGTTCGGTGACGAGCTCTTTCAGGGTCGCGAGGACGGCTTCCGGTTCCCCACGCTCAATGAAGTAGAAGTCCGAAGCAGTACCGTCCTCCTCGGCCAGTAGCGACTCCCCGGCGTTCACCCGGTGCGCGTTCAAGACGATCCGACTCTCTGCTGCCTGCCGGAAGATTTCGACCAGACGCACGACCTCGACCCCGCCCGAACGCACCAGGTCCCGAAGGACGCTGCCCGGTCCCACCGCGGGCAACTGATCGCCATCGCCAACCAGCAGGACGCGACACGCATCGGGAAGCGCCTCCAGGAGATGGCGAAACAGCACGATGTCGACCATCGAAAGCTCATCCACCATCACGAAGTCGGCCTCGAGGGGAGCGCTCCGGTCACGCGCGAAACCGCCGTCGCGGGGGCTGAACTCGAGCAGGCGGTGAATCGTCTTCGCCGAATGCCCAGTCGTCGCCGCCAGGCGCCGGGCCGCTCGTCCGGTCGGCGCGCAGAGCTGCACGCGCGCGCCCCCCTCGACGAGGAGTGCGAGCGCACCATTGAGCAAGGTCGTCTTTCCCGTCCCCGGGCCACCCGTCAGCACCATCACCTTGCTCGTGAGCGCGCGACTGATGGCGTCGAGCTGGCGCGCAACGAGCGGCGGATCGTTCCCCTCGGCGAGCCGGGCGAGCCCCGCGTCGAGCTCGATCTGCAGCGGCACCGGCTCCGCCGTACAAAGGGCCGCCAACCGGTCTACGGCACCGACTTCCGCATCGTGGAGCTCGCGCAGATAGACCGCCTCGTCGTGCCCCTCCCAATCGGTCGCGCCGGTCTCGTCCGACGACAGGTCCTCGCAGGTCACCAGCAGCTGGGCGCGGCACTCCTCGAGCGCCCGTTCAACCAACACAGAATCAATCTCGAGCAACGCGGCCGCCTGCTGCACCAGCCGTTGGCGCGGCGCGAACACGTGCCCACGATCCGCCCACTGCTCGAGGACGTACAGTACGCCCGCCGCCGCGCGGCGAGGCGAGGTCGGCGCGATACCGACCTGGGTGGCGATCTGGTCGGCGGTCTTGAAGCCGAAACCCGCTACATCAGCCACCAGGCGGTATGGATCCTCGCGTACGACGGCGACGGCGCGCGCCTTGTATCGTCGGTAGATGCGCATGGCGTGGCTGGTGGACACGCCATGCGACTGGAGAAATACCATCACTTCTTTCAGGGCGCGCTGCTCACTCCACGCCGCCTCGATCCGCGCGCGGCGCACCGGCCCGATGCCCGCGACCTCCGCAATCCGTGCGGGCTCCTCTTCGATGACCGTCAAAGTGTCGAGACCGAAGTGGCTCACCAAGCGACGCGCCATCACCGCACCGAGCCCGGGCACGAGCCCGGATGCGAGGTAGCGCTCGATGCCAACCAGCGTCGCCGGCGCGATGGTCACGTAGCCCTCTGCCGCGAACTGTTCGCCGTAGCGTCGATCGACGACCCAGCGTCCCGTCAAACGGAGGTGCTCGCCGAGCTGGACTCCCAGGAGCGGGCCGACGGTGGTCACCGCGCCCCCCCGTTCGGGGACTGCGACCTTGAGCACACACCAGGCCGTCTCCTGATTGGCGTACACGATCCGCTCGACCGTCCCCTCCAGACTGGTCGAGGCTTCGACGTTCCGCTGCTGGTCTCCCATGGTGCCCGCGCCCCTTCTGCCGGGTTTCGGCAGTGAGCGCCATCGCCGGCACCAGGCATTGGTCGGAACTACGCCGGGAGACACTCCTCGCATCCGGCGCCCTCGGGCACCGGCATTCGTGGCAGCCAGACCGTGAAGCGGGTTCCGCGCTCGAGCTCGCTCGTCACCTCGACGCGACCACCGAGCAGCGAACAGTATCGCTGCACGATGAAGAGCCCGATGCCGCAGCCATTGCGCGTCTCGCCATCCGCCGCCTGCCGATAGAGCTCGAAGATGTGCGGCAGGTCGTCCGGCGGAATGCCGCACCCCGTATCGGTGACCGCGATCATCACCCGACCGTCGCTGGCGCTACGCGCCTCGACCGCAATCGACCCCTCGGTTGTGAACTTGCGCGCATTCCCCACCAGGTTCGTGACGATCTGACGAATCTTCAGCCGATCAGTTTCGAGGGTGCCGAGACCCGACTCCACGGACCAGTACTCCTCCACCGGCGACGTTGGATGCAGCGCCTGCTCGGTCGTTTGTAGCTCTTCGAATAGTGTCGCCAGAACGACAGGCTCCCGGTTCACGCGCACGCCGGTGCTCTCCAGGCGAAGGACGCTCAGGGTATCTTCGACCAGATTCGTCAGCACGCCAGCGGCATGCAGCATACGTTCGAGCACGTCGCCATGCTCGCCGATCGGCCGGGCGCCATCCTCGCGAGCGGTGTCGAGGAGCAACTCGGTGTAGCCGAGGAAAATATTCAGTGGAGTGCGCAGTTCATGCGACATCATCCCCATGAACATGCTCTTCAGACGATCGCCCTCGGTGAGGTCCTCTTTTGCCGCCGTGAGCGCTACGTTCTGCGCTGTGAGCTGCTGCACGAAGGCCTCACGCTCGCGGATGTACTCCTCTTCACCGATCACACGCGCAAGCCGCTCGGCGAACGTCGATAGCAACAGTACGTCGTTCTCATCAAAGTCTCGCACCCGCGTATCCATCACCGCGACTACTCCGACTACGTCGCCGTTACGGCCGACGATGGGCACCCCCGCGTACGAATGCAGTCCGCGCTCTGCCAGAAACGTGTCCTCCGGGAACGAAGTCGCCACGCTCGTCGACGAGTACGCGCGTCGATCCTCGCGCACGCGCCCACACGGCGTTCCCGCGAGCGGCATCTGCGCCCCCCGCGTAACGATACCGTTCTCGTACATCGCGAGCATAACCAGATCGTCGTCCGTGTGTCGCTCCAGCACGACGTGCGGCACGTCGAGCAACGTCGCGAGTGTCCCGGCCACCCGCTCCGCCACCTGCTCCACGGTGCCACCGAGTGTCACCGCAAGCTGATAGAGCTCCTTCAACCGCGCCAGCGAGGTGCGCAACTCCTGTTCGGAGCGCTCACGCTGAGCGACATCGTGCATGATCGCCTGCACCACGGTCCCCTCCGCCAGGGCCACGAAGCTCACGGCGACGTCGACCGGGCGTTCGGAACCGTCTGCACGCACGATCGTCGCACTCGAGGAGCGCCCAACGGCAGTGCTCTCTCCAACGAGGCTCGCGAGTCGCGTCCCCGGACGGAAGAGCCATTCGAAGCGGGTTGCCTTCAGCGCGCGGTCGCTCAAGCCGGTGAGCTCCTGCGCGCGTCGATTTGCCTCGATGATCGCGCCCGTGGTCGGCTCGACGAGAAGAATCGCGTCCCCCGCGCCTTCGAAGAGCGCACCGTACCGCGCCGCAGCATTCTGTTGCGATCGGTCGACCTCGCCCGCCGCGTCGTTGAATGCTCGCGCCATGTCCACGATCTGTCGGTCGATCGTACCGGTAACGAAGCTGACACGACTCGCACCTGTGAGACGACGTGCGGCCTCTCCGAGATCGATTGCGGCCTGCCGGATCATCAGCGCGTGCATCCACGCCAATGCCACGGTCAGCGCCGTTGCGAGAAAGACAATCGCCGTGTGCGCCAGCCAGGCATCCTCGAGGTTGGCCGTGAGACGAGGGGCGACCAGGAGCGCAAGCAGCGTGGGCGCCGCCAGGATGGCAACGCGCACCCGCGTATCGACGGTCTGCCCCGGATACGGATCGAGGTCGCGACGCACTGCCGCCGATCGCAGACGCTGACACGGCTCGGCGACCAGCACCTCGCTCAAGGTGAACGTGGTAGCGGCGTAGAGCAGCGACGCAACGGTCCCGCCCACCAGCACGGGTCCAACATTGCGCGCAGTGCCGGCCATGACCCATTCCAGAACCGCCATCCAAAGAACGACCAGAGCAGACAGGACGAGAACCAGGAGACCGTTGATCGCGGGTGCGGAGGGAAGTCGGGTCAGCGCGAACTCGAGGGTAACGCGCGACACCGCGTCGAGACGCACCCGGGGCGCGAAGATCTCGTTCACGGCGTTCACCCAGGCTATCGGCGAACGTAGGCGCGAGCTCGCGCCCGCCAATATCAGGTGACACAGCGTCGCGAGGCACAGTCCCAGCAGGAACGGCCATCCGAAGATCCAGAGCGTGCCAGTGACCGCAAAATCCGCGGTAGCATAGATGTAGAGGGCCCCGTAGATCGCGGCCACCCAGCCCGCACCTACGGTCCGCATCACGATGCCGGCGGCATACGGTAAACGGAGCGTCCCCATCACCCGCAATTCGAGCAACTGCTATGCCAGTCGCGGGCCCCCGTGCTACCGCAGATTCGGGGGCGCTAGCGTCACAATGATGGCTGAAGCGGCACGGACTGAGCGCCCGTGGCACGGCCTGGGAGCCCGGCTTCACAAGGGTTTGGGCCGCTTCAGGCCTCTTGGTGAGGCCTCGCGTCCACTACACCCGGGCGTCGATCAAACGCGAGTCCGGCGGCACGTCTTGAGCACGAGCGTAGCGCTGAGCGAGCGCGGCTCGCACATTCGGGTCCGGTCCATGACTGCCTTCGTCACCATCCGCAGTCAGCACGCTACTACCCACGGACTCCTTGGGCGGGATACGAGCTGCCAGCGCCAACGCTTCGTCCGAGATCCGGACGACCGTCGATGCATCACCGGCAGCGGTCGCCCCCGGACCCTTCGCGCGCGTGCCATCGGCAACGCCATGTCGTCCGCCTGTGCCTTCGGGATGAGCCTTGGCGCCGCCCTCGATCGGTCGAAGCGCACGACTGGCAAGTCCCCCTGGCGACAGCGCATCCATCATCACGAGTACGAGCAAAGATCGGGCCGGGACCCATCGGCCGCCGTTTCGGCAACCGCTCGCCCTATCCGGAAACGCGGCCGCGACGATCGGCATCGCGGGACTGCTCGAACGCCGATGCGAGTGGGAACCCACTCGCCCTGTCAGCGTCCCTACATCTCTCTCCGGCCGTCGAGCGCCCGCCCGAGGGTCACGACGTCCGCGTACTCGACGTCCCCCCCCATCGGGATCCCATGCGCAATTCGACTCACGGTCACACCGAGCGGTTTGATCAACTTCGCCAGATAGAGCGCCGTTGCCTCGCCTTCAACCGTAGGGTTGGTCGCGATGATGACCTCGCCCACGCGATCGCCTCGCAGGCGCTCGAGCAAGCTCGCGATCTGCAGATCCTCGGGGCCGACACCATCGAGGGGCGCCAGCGCACCGTGCAACACATGGTAGCGACCGCGATAGCCTTTGGAACGCTCCACGGCGATCAGATCTGCCGGTCCTTCGACGACACAAATGCTCGTGTCGTTCCGGCGCGGATCATCGCATATCGGACAGGGGTCGGTCTCGGTCAGGCCGTTGCACACCGTGCACAAACGGGTCTGCTCTTTGAGGGCGCGCAGCGCTGCCGCGAGGCCGTCGGCGAACTCCCGGTCGGCGCGCAACACGTGAAAGGCAAGGCGCGCCGCCGTCTTCTCGCCGATGCCTGGTAGCCGTGCGAACTCCTGAATCAGGTTGGTCATCGACGGTGTGTACGCCATCTCACCTCCAGCTCCTCAACCGATGCCGGGGATCTTCAGCCCCCCAGCCACCTTTGTCATCTCGTCCGCAACCATCTTCTGGGCGTTCCGGATCCCCTCGTTGACCGCCGCGAGAACGAGATCCTGCACCAGCTCCACATCCTCCTTGAGCACAGCGGGCTCGATCGTCAGCGCCACGATCTCGTGCTTTCCGTTGACCGTCACCTTGACCATGCCCCCACCTGCGGCGGCGTCTACCGTCTGCCGTGCGACGCTCTCCTGCACCTGAGACAGGCGCTCTTGCAGCTCCTGCGCCTGCTTCATCAAATTTCCGAGATCAGCCATTGGTCCCTCCTCGTGCGCGTGGCCGGACCTTGGTGACCTCGCCACCCAGTATCTCGACGGCGGCACGTACGGCCGGGCTTGCCTCTGCCTGGTCGGTGAGTGCACGCCGGCGCGCGCTCTCCGACGCGGCCGCGGCAGCGATCTCGTCCTCCGACCGCTGCAGCAAACTCACTTTCACCCGTGGGGTTCCGCCGTAGCAACGCGCGGCGATCGCCTGCAACGTCGCGATATTGTCTGGATCGCCCAATCCGCGCACCGCGAACTCGTTCTCGACACCGATGTGCAGCAGCCCCTCGCTCTCCTCGATCGGCCGACTACCAGCGAGATACACACGCAGGCCGATGCGCTCATGGGCGACGCCTAGAAAGCCATCCCACGAACCCCCACCGCTGCCCGCCGCGGGCGCCGCAGCCGGTGCGGTCGCCGAGCCCTGATCGCTGATCGGCTTCGCGGGAGACGGCGTCGGCATCGCCGGGGCAGCCGCGGACACGGCCGATCGCCCGCCCGCCGCCTTCGGGCCCGCTACTCCTGCGCCTCCGGCAGCCCGCGCGGGCGTGCCCCCGCCCGACGTCGCGCCGCCGCCGCTGCGAAGCCGACGCTCCAGCTCCTCGAGCCGCACGACGAGATCGCCGACCGGCGTCGCATCGGGCATGGTGGCCATCTTCACGACTGCCATCTCGAGCACCAGGGTTGGGAGCTGCGATCGTCGCACCTCCTCGGCCGCTTCCTGTGCCAACCGGAACAATCGCTGCAGATCAGGTGCCGGCCGGAGCTTGGCCTGACGCTGCGTCTCGTCGACCTCGTCATCCGGTAGATCGTTGAGCAACGCCCGGTCGTCGAAGAGCGCAGCCACCGTCAGATTCCGAACCTGGCGAACGAGGTCCCGACAGAACTGCTGCACTTCGTATCCGTGGCGATGCAATTCATCGACACCACGGAGACACGCCGGGGCATCCCCACCAAGAATCGCCCCGGTCATCCGATGCAGCAGAGCCCGATCGGCGACGCCGAGCGCGCTCCGCACGTCGTCCTCCGTGATCTTCTTGCCGGCGAACACGATGACCTGATCGAGAAGCGACTGTGCATCCCGCATGCTGCCGTCCGCTTCCCGGGCGAGCGCGAAGAGCGCGGCATCGTCGACCTTCAGCTTCTCGTCGGCAGCAATCGCGCGCAATCGTGTGATCGTCTCGGCGATCGGAATCCGCTTGAATTCGTAGCGCTGACACCGCGACACTACGGTCGCGGGCAGCTTCTGCACTTCGGTCGTCGCGAAAATGAACTTGATGTGCTCCGGCGGCTCCTCGAGCGTCTTCAGGAGCGCGTTGAACGCCGCCGTCGACAACATGTGCACTTCGTCGATGATGTAGACCTTGAACCGCGCCGCCGCCGGACGGTAACGAATGTTCTCGTTCAGATCGCGGACGTTGTCGACGCCGGTATTCGACGCACCATCGATCTCGATCACATCGAGCGCACTGCCGCCAGTGATCTCCTCACAGCTCGCACAGGTGCCGCACGGCGTGCCGGTCGGCCCCTTGGCGCAGTTCAGCGCTTTCGAGAGCAGCCGGGCCACGGTCGTCTTCCCGACACCGCGTGGCCCCGAGAACAGAAAGGCATGCGCGATTCGCTTTTGCGCGATGGCGTTCCGTAGCGTGTCGGTGACGTGCTCCTGCCCGACGACGTCATCGAACTGCTGCGGCCGCCACTTCCGGGCCAGGACCAGATACCCCATCGCCTCGTACTCTCCCTACGAGCCAGTCCGGATGACGGCCCGGCAGCTTGCGCTGCGTTTAGGGGGCATCCGCTCGAGGTGGCAGCTAGGTTTCCCCGCGGCACAGTGAGACGATCGGTACCGCTGCTTCCTTTCGGACCTGACGGAGTTCGCGACGCTCGCTTGCGCGGGACCTAGCCACCACCTGGAACGGACGCCCCCTGATTGCAGGAACGCCTCAGTCCATAGCATGCTCGCTCGCGACCACGCCAGCGAGCCGGGGCGGGAGATCATGAAAGAAGGCCACAACACGGCGCCAACGAGCGCAATCATCCTTGCCGGGGGGCAGTCTCAGCGCATGGGCCGACCCAAGGCCTGGCTCGACCTCGGGGGCGAACCCGCCCTGCGACGCGTGGTGGACCTCCTGCGCCCACTGGCTGGCGAGATCGTGGTCGTCGCCGCCGCCGACCAGGATCTCCCCCCCATCGAGGCCAGGGTCGTCCACGATCGTCGCCCCGATCTCGGCCCCCTGCCAGCGCTTGCGCTCGGACTCGAGACCATCCAGGGCCCGCACGCCGTCGTGCTGGCGTGCGACACCCCGCTCGTCCGCCCCCCTCTCCTCGCCTGGCTGGACCAGGAGTGTCGGCGGCACAATGCCAGCGCGGTCATCCCCATCTGGAACGATGTGGCGCAGCCACTGGTCGCCGCCTACCATCGTCGCCTCGCCAGCACCCTCGCGGGGCTCATCGCCGACGGCGAACGCCGCATGCAGTCCCTGCGAAAGCTCGAGGGCGTGCACCTGGTGCCGAGCGAAGCGCTCACCGCGCTCGATCCCGATGGGGCCAGCTTCCTCGCCATGAACACCCCAGCTGAGTACGCGGCCATCCGGGATCGATGGCCGGACGCGCCGTGATGACGCACGAGTGGCCGATCGTCGAGCGCGTTGGTATCATCCTCCGCGATGGGTGATCCAACGATCGTGCGCGAGCCGCAGGGCGCCCCCGCGGTGGCCGTCGAGCTCATACGCGCGCGGGGGGGAGGTGTCGGCCGCAGCAGCGACGACGTCGCGATCGAGGAGCCACTCGAGATTCGATTGAACGGCTGGCGCTGGCTCGTCACCATGCGAACGCCGGGGAATGACGCCGATCTGATCCTCGGCCTGCTCGCCAGCGAGACGGTGATCACGCAGGCGAGCGATGTCGAGAACATCCTCTTTCGACGCCACCCGGACGAGCCCGAGCTCGCCAACGTGGCCGATGTGCAGTTGCGCCAACCCCTCGGCGACCTCCAGGAGCGACTCGCGCGCAACCAGACGCTCGCTTCATCCAGCTGCGGGTTGTGCGGAGCAAGCGCCGTCGAGGCCATTCGCAGCCGCTCGGCGAGTGTTCCGCCAGGGCCGACCATCGCGGCTACGGCCATCGCCTCCCTGCCATCCAAACTGCACGGCGCACAGCTCGGCTTTCAGGCGACCGGCGGTCTGCACGCGGCGGCGCTGTTCGACGCGGCCGGCGGTCTCCTGGCCGCGCGCGAGGATATCGGCCGCCACAACGCTACCGACAAAGTACTCGGATGGCGGCTGCGGAACGAGCGGGCAGGCAACGCGGCGGCCATGCTCCTGGTCAGCGGCCGTGCCAGCTTCGAGATCGTGCAAAAGACGCTCGGCGCGGGCATACCACTCCTCGCCGCGGTCTCCGCTCCGTCAACGCTGGCCGTCGAGCTGGCCCGGGCCGGCGGCATGACGCTCGTCGGGTTTCTGCGGGGGAGCAGCATGAATGTCTATGCAGGACCGGACCGGGTCGCAGACCTGGAGCTACTCGGGAACGGTCTCGCGGAGCCGGACTCCGACACCGCACTCGCCGCTGCCGCCGTCGAACTCATCCCCCGCGGGATGCGGTCCATGCTCGATGCCATCGCGCTCAAGATCTCGCTCACGGATTGGCAAGCGTTGAGCGTCGGCGAACGCACGCGCCTCCTGGCCCTCGTCGCCGAGGATGGTCGGGACGAGTTCGCGCGCTATCTCCACGACCGCACGGTCGCCCGCACCGGGCACGCGCCCCGGCCGCTCCGGATCCGCCCGGAGGCCCCAGGGTCGTGAGTCGCCGATCGTCACCCGTCCCCTTCGGCCTCGGATCGGCCAAACCGCGGCACTACCGCGACATGCTCCGCATTGCATGGCAGAACCGCGATCAACTGCCGTACGCCTGGCGCATCCTCCGCGATGGGGTCTGCGACGGCTGCGCGCTCGGGCCGCGAGGCCTGCGGGACGACGTCATCGACGGGGTCCACCTGTGCATGACGCGCCTCGAACTCCTGCGCCTGAACACCATGCCGGCACTCGATCCCGCCGTGCTCGACGACGTCGACCGCCTACGGCGTATGACGAGCGCCGAACTCCGCAGCCTGGGTCGCCTCCCGTTTCCGATGCTGCTGGAGCGCGGAGCGCGCGCGTTTCGCCGACTCTCCTGGGAGGAAGCCGAGGCGCGCGCCGCCGCACGTCTCGGGAACGCCCCGCCCGATCGACTCGCCTTCTTCACGACCTCACGCGGTCTGACCAACGAGGTCTACTACGTCGCGCAGAAGCTGGCGCGCGCCCTCGATTCGAATCACATCGACAACGATGCCCGCCTCTGTCACGCCGCGAGCACGACGGCAATGAAGCGTTCGCTCGGCGTCGGTGCGGCGACCTGTTCGCTCAAGGACTGGATTGGTACCGATCTGCTCGTGCTCTGGGGCAGCGATCTCGCCAACAACCAGCCGGTCAGTACCAAATACATGCACTACGCGCGCGAGGCGGGCACGCGCATCGTGGTCATCAATCCGTATCGCGAGCCCGGTCTCGAGCGCTACTGGGTCCCCTCGGTCACCAAGAGCGCCGTCTTCGGCACGCCGCTCATGGATGAGTTCTTCCAGGTGGCCATCGGAGGCGATCGTGCCTTTGCCAACGGCGTGCTGAAGGAACTGATCGCGCGAGACGCCGTGGACCACGCATTCATCGCGCAGCATACGTCCGGCTTCGACGCCCTCGCGACCGCGGTGGCCGCGCAAGCGTGGCCCGACCTCGAAGCCGCCGCCGGCGTGCCACGGAGTGAGATGGCTCGCTTTGCGTCGCTCTACGCGGGCGCCAGCTCGGCGATCTTTGTCTGGAGCATGGGCCTCACCCAACACCGATTCGGGGTCGACAACGTCGCCTCTGCCGTCAACCTCGCTCTCGCCCGCGGAATGCTCGGGAAGCCACATTCGGGGCTGATGCCAATTCGCGGACACAGTGGGGTCCAGGGCGCCGCCGAGTGCGGCAGTGTCCCGACCGTGCTGCCGGGCGGTGATCCCGTCGACGACGCGACCGCACGGGCGCGATGCGAAGAGGCCTGGGGATTCGCCCCCCCGACGACTCCGGGCATGATGACGAGCGCGATGCTCGACGCGGCCCACGCCGGACGTCTCGACGCGTTCTACCTCATCGGTGGCAATTTCCTGGAGACCATGCCCGACCCCGACCATTGTCGCGAAGCGCTCGCACGTGTCCCGTTTCGCATCCACCAGGACATCATGTTGAACACCTCGACGCTGGTGGAAACGGACGAGGTACTCGTCCTGCCAGGGGCCACGCGCTACGAACAGGTCGGTGGCGGCACGACCACCACGACCGAGCGCCGCATCCGATTCACCCCCGAGGTTCCGGGACCGCGCATCGGCGAAGCCCGATCCGAGTGGGAGATCCTGGCGGCCATCGGTCGACGCGCGGTTCAGGGCCGTCGCGCCGAGAGCTTCGCCTTTCGCGACGGCCAGGCCGTCCGCGACGAAATGGATCGCGTCATGCCGCTGTATCGCGGCATCAAAGATCTCCGACACGCCGGCGACTCGTTTCAGTACGGTGGACCGCTGTTGTGTCGGGACGGCGTCTGCCCCGAGATGCCAGAGGGTCGCGCGCGCTTCACGACCGTCGTTCCGGAGGCGTCCACCCTGGCACCCGACGAGTTCCTCGTGACCACCCGGCGCGGTAAACAGTTCAACTCGCTCACATGGGCGGAGGCGGACGCGATCACCGGTACGTCCACCCGCGATGCCGTCTTCATCGCAGGGATCGACGCCCAGAAGCTCGGGCTGTCCGAGGGCTCTGCGATCACCCTGGAGTCCGCCCACGGAAATTTCGTCGGCCGCTGCCGTCTCGTGCCGATACGCTCGCGCTCGCTGCAAGTGTACTGGCCGGAGGGGAATGTTCTGATCGGCCGCCGCCTCGACCCCGAAAGTGGGGAGCCCGACTACAATGCGGTCGTACGCGTAAAAAAACATTGAACCTCCCAGCCCCCTCCCACGTATTACCGGTACAACACCTTGACGGGAGGAGACTTCATGGACGAGACACGACAATGCCCCTACTGCGCCGAGACGATCCGGTCAGAAGCTACGCTGTGCCGCTACTGCCGCAGCAGACTCGGGGATTTCGACCCCGAACGCTGGCACCGCGACCACCCCGAGCGGCGCGTCGCAGGGGTCACCGCCGCACTCGCGCATGCTCTGGCCCTACCCATGGGCGCGGTACGCCTGGCCTTCATCGTCCTGACATTCTTTCATCTGCTCGGCCCGTCGCTGTATGCCGCCCTCTGGCTGCTGATCCCCTTCAGCCCAGGTGGTGAGGCCCCGTTCGGGCGCCTGCTGGCACGCCTGCGCGAGATCGTGGCCGCTTTCATGGGCCCCCCGCCTCACGTCCAGGCGACGGAGGGCGGACCGGGACGCGGGTACGGCGATGGACCGGGAGGACCACCCGCGGGATCAGCGCCAGGCGTACCGCCAGGGCCACACGCATGATAGACCACGTCGTGGGCGCCAATGGCGACCGACGAAGACTTGATGCGAGCGGTCGCGGCCGGAAACCGCCAGGCGCTCGAGAAACTCTGCCACCGCTATGAGCGGCCCCTGTACCAGTTTCTCGTGCGCCACATCGGGGACGGCGACGCCGAGGATCTCCACCAGGAAACCTGGCTGCGCGTGGTCCGACACGCCGCCCGGTTCGATCCGACCCGGCGCTTCTCGACGTGGCTCTTTCAAATCGCGATCAATTTGTGTCGCGACTGGCATCGTCGTCCACCGCCGACACCCATCGATCCGGACCTCGCCGATCTCCCCGGACGCGACACCAGCGAAGCGGCGAGCGCGGCCATCGATCTCGAGCGACTGCTCCAGAACCTGCCGGAGCCCCAACGCGCGGTCGTCCTGCTGCGTCTGTACCACGACTTCAGCGAAGAGGACGCTGCGGAAATCCTCGAGTGCGCCCGCGGCACCATCAAGAGTCGCCTCCACTACGCGCTCGAGCGCCTGGCACGCACGATAACGACCGACGAGACGCACACCCAATGATGGACGCCACCGACTGCCGATGAACGACACCGACTGCACAGAGCTCCGCCTGACCACCCTGCGCGGGGAGCCCCTCGACGCACGCGCGGCCGCTCACCTCACGAGTTGCCGCCACTGTGCCGACGAACAGGAGGGGTTGCGCGCGCTTGGCGGACGACTCCGCTCGCTCGCGCCGGAGCCACCGGCCTCTCTCATGCCCCGGACGCTCCATATGGTGGCACCGGCACTCGCGCTCAATGCCCATCACATCGACTGGCGCCCGCTCGCGCGTGCCGTTGGCGCCGCCCTCCTTCCGCTGCCGGCGATCGTCGTCAGCAGCGCCTATGCGCTCCGTGCGTTGTACGGATTGCTCGCCACGGTCCTGCCCGAAACCGTGAGTATGTATCTGGTTCTGAACTACGCCGGGCTGCTCGCCCTGTGCGCCGCCCTCACCTATGGCGCCGTACCGCTGCTGGCGGCGCACCAGGCACGCCTGGCACACGAGGTCGTCCATGGTTGATCTTTCGCCCGATCCCTCACCGACAGCGGCACCGAAGCTCTGTCCGTACTGCGCCGAGCAGATCAAAGCCGAAGCGATCAAATGCCGCTACTGCGGCAGCGCCGTCGGCACCGACACGGCGCTGACGCGCACCTGGCATCGCACACGTGACGGCCGCATGCTCGCCGGGGTGTGTGCGGGGCTGGCGATCGAGTTCGGGGTCTCCGTGAGCGTCGTCCGCCTCGCCTTCCTGCTCGCGGTCCTGATCGGGTGGGGAATGGGACTCGTCCTCTACCTGGCGCTGTGGGTCATCATGCCGTACCGCGAGCCTCCGCCCGGCACGATGACCACGCGCCTGCCCAGCGACTGACCGTCGCCACCGCAGCCTGCCGAGCGACCTGCAGTGGCGAGAGCGCAGCGATCCCGGAAGGCTATTGACGCAGGTAAACGATTGTTTTAATCGATCGTTCATGGGAAGCGCGCTCGCATCCACGCCCGAAGCATCAACACCCGACCGCCTGCTCGCCGCCGCAACCACACTCTTCGCCAACCAGGGCTTTCAAGGCACTTCGATTCGCGACATCGCCGAGCTCGCCAACGCCAACGTCGCATCCGGCCACTACCACTACGGGTCCAAAGAGGGGCTGTACGTCGAGGTCCTGCGCGCGCATTTCAAAGAGATTCGCGCACGACTCGCGACTCCGGGTCTGCGCGCGACTCCGACCGTACTGCGACGATCCTCACGTCGGAAGCTGGTACAGCTGCTCGAAGCTCGCATCTGCGCCATCTTCGACGTGCTCGTCGGTCCGCCCGCGTCCCCCTACGGCGCCTTGGTCCAGCGCGAGATGGTCGATCCGACCGACGCCCTTCCCATCATCGTCAACGAGTTCATCCGACCGCAAACCAAGGAAATGGAAACCCTGCTCGCGGCGTTGGCGCCGCACCTCGATCGGGAAGCGTTGAAACTGACCACGCTCAGCGTCTTCGGCCAGGTCCTCTTCTATCGCTTCAACATGCCGGCGGTGCTGCTGTTGCTGAATCGCCCGACCTACCCTCGTGGATTCAACCGCAAGATCGCTCGTCACATTGCGAGCCTCTCCCTTGGGGGTGTCCTGAGCCGACAGAAGGGACGCAAGCCAAGTGCTGCGTAACGTCCTGGCCGGCTTTCGGGCGGCGGCATTCGTCATGACCGTCGCCTCGTGCGCGCCGTTGACGGCGCTCACCCACCCCGAAGGAACCGGGGGCTGGGATCCGAGCGAGCGCCAGCACGTACTCGCTCGGCACGCCGATGCGGCGGGCGTCCAGCTCGACTCGGATGTCGAGGCAAATGCGGCCGCCGACGATACCGTCGATACCTTGACGGGCCCACTCGACCTTGCGCAGGCGCTCGCGCTCGCAACTCGCGGGAACCGTCCCCTGGCCGAAGCGCGTCACCAGCTCGCCATTGCGCGCCAACACGTCTACGACACGCGCGGCCGCCTCCTCCCCGCCACGGTCGGGAGCGGTCGGTTCACCTGGTACACCGACTCGCTCACCAACAGCATCCCCCCGATCGGCGACATCGCAGAGACCGGACGTGCCTTCGAAGTGCGCGATGGCGATCTCGGCACCATCCGTGGCAGCCTCACGCTCCCGATCGATCTCAGCGGGGAGCTTCGCTACGCGCTGGCCGCAGCACAGGCGGGGTACCGCGGCGAAGCAGCCCGTCTGTGGGCGACCAAGCTCGGGCAGGACGTGCTCGTGACCGGCGCCTACTTTACGCTGCTGGAGGCCGAGCGCCTGCGCGACGTGACCCTCCAGACCATTGCCGTCCAGCGCCAGCAGCACGCCAACGCCGAACGGCGCTTCGACCGCGGGCGACTCACCAAGAACGAGCTCCTGGTGGTGCAGGTCGGACTGCGCAACGCGGAGCAGGAGCTTCTGCAGCGCGAACTTGCGATCGACCACGCCCGCTGGGCACTCAACGGAGCCATCGGGCAACCGATCGACGCAGCAACCGGCGTCGTCGACGTACGGACACGCCCGATCCTCCCCGACCTCCGCGAGACGCTGGAGACCGCCTACACCCACAACCCGGCCCTGGTAGCGCTCCTCGAAGAGCAACAGCGGTGGCAGGCCACGGCGACGGAGCTGGCCCGCGGACGCTTTCCGCGCTTCGCGGCGGGGGGTGCCATCGACTACTCGAGCGCCAACACGATCGATCCGACCACGGTCGGCTCGGGCTTCGTCGGTTTCGAGTGGGATCTCGGCACCGATGGGCGCCGCGAGGCCCGGATCGCCGCAGCCCGCATCGAGGTAGATCGGAACAGCACGCGACTGGAGCGGGAACTTCGGCAGATCGAACGCGTCGTCCGCACTACCCATCGACGTATCGAGGAGCGTCTCGCCGCCCTGGATACTGCCGAGATCGCCGTCGGCCAGGCCGAAGAGAACCTACGTATCCGCCAGCAGCAGTTCGACGTCGGACGCGCGACAAGTGAAGACGTGCTCGACGCCGAGGCTCTCCTCGCAGGCCAGCGGGCCACGCTGGCGAGTGCGTTGTATCAGGCGCAGACACGCCGCGCGGAGCTCCAACAACTCATGGGTCGGCCGCTCGACGCTCTGGTCGCCGACGGAAGGTAGGACACCAGCGATGCCACGCCGCGTTCTCATTGCCAGTCTCGCCCTGATTGCCTGCGTGCTTGCGGTCTGGCTCGCCGTCGGCACCGACGCTCCCGTTCACTACACCGGCTTTGTCGAAGGCGAGGAGCGTATCCTCCGAAGCGAGGTCACCGGTCGGATCCTTAGCGTCAACTTCGGTGAGGGCGATCGCGTCCCGGCGGGCGCGGTCGTGGCGCAACTCGCCGACGAAGACCTCCGCAGCAGTGTGGCCTCCAAGGAACAGCAGATCGCCGTCCAGAGTGCCCAGATCCGTCGCCAGGAGGAGCAGGTCCAGCTCCTCGAGAAGACGTTGCACGAGGCCGTCAGTGCTCGCCGAGCCGAGTTGGCGCAAGCCAAGTCGGCGGCCCAATTGGCGACCCGCAGTTTTGGACGTGAGCAGTCGCTCGTGCAAAGCGGCGCCAGCACGGCGCAGCTCCTCGATGAGGCCCGGACAACCAGAGACCAATCGCAAAGTGCCGTGGCCCGGGCACAGAATCTGCTGACCGAAGCCACCGCACGGGAGGGCCAGGTCTCGGTCGCACGCCATCAGCTCGAGGTCCTGCGAGAGCAGGAAAAGCTCGCACACACCGAACTGGCCCAGCTCCACGTCACGCTCGCGAAGTACGCCATCGTCGCCCCAGCCGTCGACACCACCGTCCAGACGCAATTCCTCTGGCCCGGCGAACTCGCTCAACCAGGCTCGGCCCTGCTGGCCGTCCTCGACCCCGAGGACAAGTATGTCCAGATCTATCTTCCAGTCACCGATCTCGCGGACGCGAAGGTAGGTCGGCAGGTCGAGATCGAGCTCGACAGCGCACCGGGCCATCGCGTGCCCGGCGTGATCGCCTTCATCGCCGACGAGGCGACGTTCACACCGGAGAAGATCGAGACCCGCAGCGACCGACTCGGCCAGGTCTATCGCGCCAAGGTGCGGATTCTCGAGAACGTCGCGCAGTTCAAACCCGGCACCGAGGGCAACGTCTACCTCGCCAGCACCTCCGACCACTCCGGCGAACAACACGCTCGCGAGGACCAATGAGCGCTGATCGCGCCGCGCCGGTCGTCCGCCTGCGCGGCCTGCGCAAGCGCTTCAACGAGTGCCTCGCACTCGCGGGGCTCGATCTGGAGCTTCGCGGCACGCAGATCGTCGGCGTCGTCGGCCCGGACGGCGCGGGCAAGACCACGCTCCTCCGGACCCTCGCGGGCCTCCTCGAGATCGAAGCCACCGAGGCCACGGTTCTCGGTCACGACCTTCGCGGCGACGTACGCCCGCTCAAACGCGAGCTCGGGTATGTCCCCCAAGCATTCAGCTTGCATCGCGAGCTTTCGGTCGCAGAGAATCTGCGCTTCACGGCACGCTTGCACCATATTCCGGCGGCAACCTTCGCCACACGCTCCGCACGGTTGCTCGAGCGTACCGGCCTCAGCCCATTCACGGATCGCCCCGCAGGAGCGCTATCGGGCGGAATGAAGCAGAAGCTCGCGATCATCAACGCCCTCCTCCCCGAACCGCGCCTCCTTCTGCTCGACGAGCCAACCGCGGGCGTCGATGTCGTTGCTCGCGCCGAGATCTGGAGCATGCTCGCCGAGCGAAGCCGCGACATGCTGATCGTGATCAGCACGAGCTATCTCGATGAGGCGGCCGCCTGCGAGCGTCTCGTCTACCTCGACGACGGTCGCCTCGTCGCCGATGGCACACCCGCGCAACTCCGCGCCAGCGTCGATCTCGAGCTCTACCGGGCCTGGGGTCACGATCCCCGAGGCATCGCGCGCCGCGCGCGTCGGTTGGACTACGTCGCGGCGAGTCACGCGTCCGGGGGCTGCACCCGCGTCGAAGTACGCCGAAGCCACTCGCCAGGACCAGCGCACGTCCTGCAGGATCTCGCCGCGCTGCGTGGCGCCGGCGTCACCATGGTGGAGGAGTTGGCGGTCGACATGGAGGCAACGCTCCTCGCACTTGCTCGACGATCCGCACCATGAACGCAGAACCCGTCATCGAAGTTTCTGGTCTCACGAAGACCTTCGGCGACTTCACCGCTGTCGATCGCCTCGACCTGCGGGTGGATCGAGGGTCGATCTGTGCATTCCTGGGCGCGAACGGCTCGGGCAAGAGCACGACGATCCGGATGCTGATCGGACTCCTCCGCCCGACCGCGGGACAGGTCACGATCGACGGTATCGACGTCATGCGCTTCCCACGACGGGTACGCGACCACGTGGGCTACATGAGTCAACGCGTCAGTCTCTATGCAACCCTGTCCCTTCGAGAAAACCTCGAGTTCTATGCGGGTCTCTACGGCCTGGCCGGCGACGAGCTCGCGACCCGCTGGGATGTGCTCTCGCGCCGCTTCGATCTCCGGGAAGCGGAGTCCGAGATCGCGCAGGAGCTCCCCGCCGGCATCCGGCAACGCGCTGGGCTGGCGTTCAGCATGCTGCACGAACCGGGCGTTCTGTTCCTCGACGAGCCAACCGCCGGGGTCGATCTGCAAAATCGCTTGTTGTTCTGGGACATCATTCAAGAAGAGGCCGCCAACGGCGTCACCATCTTCGTCACCACGCACTTCCTCGAGGAGGTCGAGTATTGCGATTGGGCATGTTTCATCGACGGCGGCACCCTGATCGCCAACGGCACCCCCGAAGACATCCGGGCACGCTACTCCGATGGCTACCGCGTGCGCGTCACTGCCCCTCCCGACGCCAAGTCCTACGTGACAACGTCGCTCGCAGCCGCGACGACCAGTGCGAGCGAGACCGAGGACGGCGTCGAACTGCTCGTCCCCAAGCTGACGCCGGACCTCGTCGGGACTTTGCGCTCAGTCTGTGCGCCACACGGCCCCGGGCGGCTCCACATCGAGCAACCCAACATGACCGACGTCTTCCGCCGGTTGATGGTGGGTGACGCGAACCCACAGGCTCCCACGAGCGTCCCGACCGCAACGACGCCCCGCCCCCCGATCACGGCTCCGGTCGCAACCTCGACCCGGCGCTCGGGGGCGTTCCAACGAAGCTGGCGGCGGCTGCGGACGCTGATGCTGCGCGAAATCCGCGCGACCATGCGAGAACGCCCCCACGTCGCCATGCTGCTGACCTTTCCGGTCTGCGCGCTCCTCGTCTTCGGCTCGATTCTCTCGACGGAAGTCGAAGATCTGCCGCTCGCGTACCACGACGCGAGTCGAACCCAACAGAGTCGCCGTCTACTCGCGGAGATCGGCGCGACCGGAACGTTTCGACTGCGTGAGCACTCGACGCGGAGCGATCTTGCCCGCGCCCTGACGAGCGGGACAGCCAGTGTCGCCCTGATCATTCCGCCCGATTTCGCCCGGGCATTGGAGTCCCGCGGCGGGCTCGGACCACCGCCCGAAATTCAGATCCTCTACGATGGAGCAGAGACGGTCCTGGCCGGCAATGCCGAAGCCGCCCTCCAGGGGATGGTCACGGCGACTGGTGCACGCCTCCGCATCAGCGACGGCCGGCACCCAGCGCCGGGCCTGCGTGACGCGTCCCCGGCCGGCGCTACTCGTGTCGTCATCCGAGCACTCTTCAACCCGACTTTCGATGGCGTGCCCTTCATGGTGGCGGGAACCTTCGGCTTCGTCCTCGGCTTCCTCACGACGCTGATCACGGCCGTTTCGGTGGTCAACGAGCGGATCACCGGCACGTTCGAGCAACTGCAGATCACACCTGCGACCTCCGCCGAGATCGTCCTCGGCAAGATCCTACCGCTGGGCGCAATCTTCGTGCTGGACGTGATGCTCATGGTGATCCTCGGGGGCGTCGTGCTCGACGCCTGGCCGAGAGGAAACCCGGCGTTCTTCGTCGCGGTCTCCACGTACTTCGTACTGATCTCACTCGCCCTCGGCCTGATCATCTCGGCCACGTCGGCAACGGCAGCCGCCGCCGTACAGAAGAGCGTGCTCCTGAGCGTCCCCCTGATCTTCCTGGCGGGGTTCATCTTCCCCATCCGCAACATGCCCCTCGCCGTCCAATGGCTCACCGAGGCGTTTCCCGCCACGCACTACATTCGCATCTCGCGCGCGATCTATCTCCGCGGACAGGGACCGGGAACGCTCCTGGCAGAGGAAGCGACGCTCGTCGCGATCGGGATCGTGCTGATGCTGGTCGCGTTTCGCTCCGTGGAGAGCCGGGCATGAAGCTGCCTGAGTTCATCTTGAACATCGGCGCGGTCGCCTACAAGGAGGCGGCCGTGATTCTCCACGACCGACCGTTCCTCGGCGTCGTACTGCTCCAACCGATCGTCCAATTCCTGATGTTCGTCTCGATCTCCAATATCCCCCACAACGTCCCGTGGGCTGTCCTCGATCGCGCGGCCACGCCGGAATCCCGACAGCTGGCCGAAGAGGTCCGCACCAGCGGCTACTTCCTGGACCCAACGACCGTCACCGACTACGAGCATGGCCGTGCCCTCCTGTCCCACGGCGAGATCATCGCCCTGCTCGTGATTCCCGACGACTACAGCCGACGCCGCGAGCATGGGAACGCCGAGGTCCAACTGCTGCTCGATGGCAGCGCCCCTCTCACCGCGGCGCGCGTCGGCGGCTACGTATCAGGAATCGCGGCGGCTACGGGCGCGGAACGTCCGCGAAGCCGCGACGGACCGATCGCGCGGAGTCGCCCACCGACGGCGATCGATGTGCATCAGCGGTTCTGGTTCAACGCCACGCTGAACGATCAGTATTTCTTCTTCGCGGTATTCGCCGCGGTGCTACTGACGAATCTCTGCTTGTCTGCCACGAGCCTCGCGCTCGTGGGCGAGCGGGAGAACGGCACCTACGAGCAGATGCTCGCGCTGCCCACGACGCCGCTGGAGCTGATCCTCGGCAAACTCATACCGTACGTCCTCATTTGCTACATCGTCCTGCTACTGGCGATACTGCTCGCGGGTCTCTTCGTTGGCATCTGGCCGCAAGGAAGCTGGATGGCCGTCGTCGCCGTGACGCTTCCATTCGTCCTCGCGGCATTGGCCGTTGGCGCCTTGATCTCGACCGTTTCACCGACGTCAGCGCAGTCGGTGTTCGTGTCGATGTTCTTCATCTTGCCGTCGATGATTCTCTCCGGCCTGATGATGCCGTACCTGCTCATGCCCGACGGCATCCGACAGATCGGAGCGGTCTTGCCCACGCGATGGTATCAGATCGCGCTCCGCGGAATCGCAGCGCGCGGCGCCGGGCTCGTCGACGTCGTCGAGCCTCTGCTCGTCCTGACCGGAATGTTCGCCGCTATACTCGCGGCGATCGCCTGGCGTACGAAGCCTCGCCTCGACTGAGCGCGGCGGCTGCGACCAGATCGGGAACCCGCGGCTGGCGACGGCGACGCATCCGCCGCGGTGCGGCGGTTTGAACGAGACTCGCCACGGCCGCCTCGAAACCCCGTGCGATCGGCGCCGGATCGGGGACGGCCCGACGGCATGTGATGATTCCGAAGTGCACCGAGTCTTCGTAGCTGAAGACCGTCACGTTCATCCCAGCGCCCTCCAGGATCGGACCGAGTGGATAGACCTCGACCACGCGCGCGCCTGCCGCGTAGAGGGGAAGCGGGGGACCGGGCACATTCGACACGATCAAGCTGTGGAGCGGCCGCATCCGACCCGCCAGGCGATAGCGCCAGAAGAGCTGCGCCCCTTGGGCAACCAACCCCGGCGGCAGCACCTGTGCCCACCGTTGCACCAGAGACGGGCCCACCGCGCGCTGCAGCTGCTTGCCCCGCGCTGCGTCCGCCGCCACCGCGTGCAGCTGAGCGACGGGATCTTCGATCTGCACCGGCAACCCGACGCACATCGCCGAGACGCGATTCACAGTATCGCTCTGATCGGCGTGCGACACCGCGACTGGAATCGATGCCACCAATGGGCGTGCCGGCACGCCACCGTGCTCCTGCAGGTAGTGACGCAAGGTCATGGTGCACCCGGCCAACACAATGTCGTTGACGGTCATCCCAAGCTGACGCTTGAGCGCCTTGATATCGGCGAGCGACACTCGCCCGAAGGCGACTGCACGCTCCGATGAGATCGGTTCGTTGAAGACGGTCCGCGGCCCGGTGAACGGCAACGTGGGCGCCGGCCCCTCTTCGCGCTCGAAGAGCGCCCGGTACGCAAAGAGCCCGGTATCGCCAAGCGCGCGCGCCAGTTTCATCGGACGCTCCGACCACGAGGTCACGGCCGAACGGACGAGCGCCGCCGCGGACGGCAGCGGGCCACCGGCGACTGGCTTCGCGCGCGGCACGCGCTGCGGATGCTCACACGGCTGCAGGTCGAGCAACTGAGCAAGGACGTCGGAACCGGTCGTCCCATCCATCGCAGCGTGGTGTACCTTGACCACGAGCGCCAGGCGGCCGCCCGCCAGTCCGCGAATGCTCCACAGTTCCCAAAGCGGCCGACTACGATCGAGTGGGCGACTGGCGATCTTGCCGACGAGGTCGGTCAGCTGCCGTTGCGATCCTGAACCGCGCAACGTGCGGCGGCGAATGTGGTTCCGGATTCGGAACGTCGGATCGTCGACCCAGACTGGATGCTCCAATCCGAGCGGAACCTCCACGACGCGTCGCCGCATACGCGGAATGGCCGCCAGGCGTGCCGCGATCGTGCGCTCGATCGCAGCGTAGGGATTGGCGAGCGAACTCGTCGTTCCGGATGCGGGATCGACGATGATCGTTCCCACGACATGCATGTGTGCGCTGGGCGTTTCGAGATACAAAAACGCCGCGTCGATACCCGCCAACCGTGCCATACCACCCCTGACCCAACCCCGAAGATTTTATGATCCTAGCCGAGCCTCTGCTCATAGGAAACCGGTTGACTGCGCACGCGAGACGATTCTCGTGCGGCGCAGCGCGTCAGGCAGCGCAACGCGTCACGCATGACGCCGACCGCGGAACGCGGCATGCGACGTGAGGCGGCGCAGTGCGTCAGCCCACACGCGACACGCCTGCTATGACTCGATGCATCGTGATGCGTCAGATCCCTGACGGTCGGCTACGTGGTCGCACCGTGGACACGCAAACCCGCGGGCAGGGTCTCGTCGAGGAGCCTCCCCTGCTCAGCACGATCGAGCGGCACCGGTTCGTGCAACATACGCGCTCCCCGCTCCCCGCCCGGGAGATCCCGCAAGCGGGCGCCGAGACCGTCCCGCAGGGACGCTTCGAGATCGCGCTCGCGGTCGTCGACCATTCGGGCCAGCTGGACGGCCGCGAACACCGTCGCTTCGGGCGCCCCCCACGTTGGCATGGCAAGCAGGCGCTCGATCCAGCCTGCAACGACGTCGGCGGAAACGACGCAGTTCAAAGGCCCATAGAGAGGCTCGCGTGCCCCGAGCCGCGCCAGAGCCCATACCTGCTGCGCGACGGCCTTACCGCGCTCGAGATCGGACACTACCGCCTCACCAAGCTCCGCCTTGAGCTTGGCGTCCAGCCGCTCGCACGCACCTACCGCTTGCCACATCTCGCGGATTTCCTGCGTAGCGGGACGCTCGCTAGCCTTCACCTTGACCTTTGCTTTGCGCTGGAGCCTCGGAACGAGCCACCGCGCCAGCTCGCCGTGCAGCCGCAGCTGGGCACCGCGGTCCAGCCCCCCCGCGATACGCTTCCAGAGATTCCACCATTCGGCACGATTCTGCACCGCACGGGGGAAGATCAGTTTCCCGGAGAGGAGCGGCCCGAGCTGGCGGATACGCCAGGCGTCCAGATCATCACCGAACCCCGGGCGAAGGCAGAATCCGCACAGGTTCAGCCAGCGAGCCTCGTGGGCCGGTGTCGCTTTGCGGCCCTCGCCGCCCTCCCAGAGCACGTCCCACAACGAACGAATGACCGACAGCGGCCACGCGTCCTTCCCCGCGCCAAGGACGGACTCGAGCTCCCGAATCAGGCGCACGGGGGCCTCGTTGTCGGCATCGGCCGCAACCGCTGCCGGATAGACCCGTCGGATCGCATCGACGCCCGTCGACAACTGCTCCGCACGAACGTCCAACTCGGCCCCAGCGGGATCCCCCCCGGCCTCCGCTTCCAGCAGCGGCGCCGCGCGCAGCTGGAACTCCAGGCGCCAACGATGCTCGCTGCCCTTGGCCGCACACCAGAGCTCCAAGGTCCCGAGTGCCGTCCGGTGTGCCTCGACGTGGACCGGAATCGACTTCGCCGCAAGCCGCTTCCCGTGCCGCAGGACGGTCCGGATCGGCGGCAATGCCACCAACTCGCTGCGGGCGGACGCCAGGAGCGCGCCGGGTGTCTCCCCGCTGCGACTGCTCGACGTATAGAGCTGAAAGCTCACGGGCTGGTTGGCGAGCACTTCGAATTCTGGCTCGTCCACGCGAACGACCGCTCCTTCCTCCATGCCGCGCGCCTGTACGCAGAGCAGTCGCTCTTCGTCGGGGTCATCCGCTGGCCCGAGGCCAAGGTAGCAAGCGCGTGCACTGCCAGCGCTGACCCGCACGCCACTGCCGCGACACACGAGTCCGTAGTACGCCGCCCCTCGCGCCACGGCGTCGCGAAGACCCGCCGAATGCAGCACGGTGGGTGGCTCGCCGCCAGCCCATCCTGCGATCACGCTGGTCATGCGCTCCCGGAGCGCCGCCGGGGTGAACACGCCCCCGTTGTAGAGCACCGCGTCGCCCGCTCCGATCGTCACGTCGTGCCGGGCGAGAAATGCCGCCAGATGCCGTGGAATCTCTGAATCCGACGTGAAGGGGAGTCCCCACTCGCGCAAGCTGGTTCCGGTCGATGCACGCGGCCTGGCCTCGGCATCGACCAGCGGGAAGAATCCCTCGAGCACGAGCCGCTCGACGTCCTCGCGGCTGATCTCCGCGCTCAGATTCTCCGCCACGATCGTGCGGCCCCGCCCAGCGAGCCGTATCGTCTCGGCGGTGCCTTCGCCGGCCAGCAGGCGCTCTTTGGCCAATCGGCATTGCAGGACGAGCCCCTGCCAGCGCACGCTGTCGAGCTTGCCGACCTTGTCTCCCATTCGCGCCTCGACGGTGCGAGCGAGCGCCATGTCCATGTTGTCGCCGCCCAACAGGACATGGTCGCCGACGGCGACGCGCTCGAGCGTCGGCGGATCGTCATCGCTATGTACATCGATCAGCGTGAAGTCGGTCGTCCCGCCGCCCACGTCGACGACGAGTACCCGCCGGGCCTTCGCCAGTATGCGGACCCAATCACGCTCGTGACCTGCGAGCCAGGCATAGAAGGCCGCTTGCGGCTCTTCGAGCAACGTCAGGTGCTCGATCCCCGCGTCGTGCGCGGCGGACACGGTCAGCTCTCGTGCGACCTCGTCGAACGACGCCGGCACGGTGAGGACGACCTCCTGCTCGGCAAGTGGATCTTCGGCATGCGAGGCGTCCCACGCAGCGACCAGGTGTGCCAGTAGACGCGCCGACGCCGCCACCGGCGAGATGCGGGCAACCTCGTCGGGGGCACCCCACGGAAGAATGTCGGCGCGGCGATCGACCGCGGCGTGGGCGAGCCACGACTTCGCGGACGCAACGAGGCGACCGGGAACCCTGGCGCCTTGCATCTGCGCGAGTTCTCCGACGACCTCCCGCTGATCCTCCCGCCAGGGCAGCGCCAGGGCCCCAGGCGCCACGTCATGCTCACCGGCCAGATACAGCGCCGACGCCAAGGTCGGGCGCGGCGCGGTCCGCCCTTCGGCAACCAACTGGAGGATCGGTAGCGCCGTCACCGATCGGCGACGTGCCGCCGTATCGACCGCGGCCACTGCCGAGTTCGTCGTACCGAGATCGATGCCTATGACGAAGCGCGCTGCCATCGGAGCACCGAAAGCCTTAGTTGGTGTCGGCGCGGACGCCGAACTCGAGCTTCCACCGCCGGTCCTCATCACGTGCCACGCACCACACCTCGAGCGTCCCGATCTCGGTCAGGTGCACACGCAAGCGCACCGGCACGAGCGCTCCTTCGCGCTCGGGCCAGGGAAGCATCGTCTCGAGCGGTGCCATCTCGGCGATCTCGTCGCCCCAGTCCTCCAGCATCAGCCCGAGGGCGTCCTCTTCACGACTGCTCGATCCGAGCATGCGAAAGATCGCCTGCTCGCCGACCACGAGTCCGAACTCCTGTTCGGGCACGTCAATCTCGCTCCCCTCCTCCATGCCCTGAGGAACGACGCACACCGCCTTGAGCGGAGGCGGCACACCCGGCACCGCCGGCATCGCCGTCTCGATCCCGATGTAGTAGGCCCGGGCCGCGCCGCCCCGGATCCGCACGCCCCGGCCGCTCCGCGCCAGCCCGTGATAGGCGGCACCCCGCGCCACCGCCTGATCGAGATGAATACCACGAAGTTCACGGAGGCTCTCGCCACAGGTGCTGCGCAAGGCCGCGAGCACGCGTTCCCGGATCGCGACCGATGCCATCACGCCCCCGTTGAAGAGCACCGCGGTCGGTGTGCCCGCGTCCGCGTGCCGCGCGAGGAATTGCGCCAGGTGCGCCGTCAGACGCGGATCCGCTTCGTACGGTAGTCCCATCTCGGTGAGGCCCGTGCGCCGCTCGCGTTCCAGCGCCGCGTCGGCGGGCAGCAGAGGCACGAACCCATCCAGGAGCACACGCTCGGCGTCAGCCGCGGTCACGCTCGCCTTCAGCGCACCACCGATCACACGGCGCGAGCGCCCGAGCACGGCAACCGGCACTTCGGCGGGACCGTCTGCGGAAAGAAGAGACTCCTTGGCATGCCGACAGGCATGGACCAGACCGCGCATCTGCCACTGATCGAGCGTCGCACCGAGCGACTCGCGCGCGTGATAGGCCAGCGCCAGATCCATGTTATCGCCGCCCAGGAGGATGTGGTCGCCTACTGCGACGCGTCGAAGCGCCAATTCGCCCCCGTCGTCATCGACGGCGATCAGGCTGAAGTCGCTGGTGCCACCCCCGACATCGCAGACGAGGATCACGTCCCCCACCTGCACCTGTGTCCGCCACGCGTCGCCACTCGCTTCGATCCAGGCGTAGCACGCCGCCTGTGGCTCCTCGAGCAGAACGACCTCGCCTAGGCCCGCCTCGGCAGCAGCCCGCACGGTAAGCTCGCGCGCAGCGGCATCGAACGAGGCGGGCACGGTGAGGTAGACCCGCTGCGCCTCGAGAGGCTCGTCGTCACTAACGGAGTCCCACCCCTCGCGGAGATGACGCAGATACGCCGCCGCCGCATCGACCGGGGAAAGCGACCGCCCCTCATCCTCGGCGCCCCAGGGGAGGATGGCTGCCGTCCGATCGACACGCGCATTGCAGAGCCACGATTTCGCCGAAGCCACGAGCCGATGCGGCACCTCGGCACCACGGTCGCGCGCATACGCGCCGACCGCAAAGTCACGGTCACTCGCCCACGGGACATCAAGGGTGCCCGCCTCCTCCTCACCAGCAAGGTACAGGAATGACGGCAGCAGCTCGCGCGCCTCCACCTGCTTCGCTTCCACGACCTGCGGCATCGGCACCACCTCGATCGCAGGCGCATCCACGGCGACTTCTGCCCGTGCCATGACGCAATTGGTCGTACCGAGATCGATGCCGACGACGTAGCGGGGTGAGGTCGGCGCTCCCTTGCGTGCGGTCTTCCGGGAACCGGTCACGGCGTCACGGCAACCGTCACGGCACCTCGACCTCGGCGGGAGCCAGAATCGACGTGTCCCGCTCGCGTGCGCTTTCCGGCAGTCGCAACGCGCTGGACCGCCACCCCGGATGGCGCAGCACGCCCTGATAGGGCGGCTCTCCGCGAACGTTGCCCGTCAAGCGCACCGCCGCCGGGTCGAAACCGGCCTCGACGGTCACCGTCGCACCTTCTTCTCCGTCGAGAATCGGCGCGACCTCGAGTCGCTCTCGCAACACGGTCCGGCAGCCCTCGTGAATCGCCCGCACCGCCGAACCGACCTGTGCGTCCGAGTACTCCGCCAGATCCTCCTCGACGAAATCCACGAACCGGCCCGCCTGCTGCAACAGCGCCAACAAGGTCAGCGCCTCATCGCCAGCACGCCCGGACGTCTCGGACGATTCTTCCACGGGAGCAGTCGCAACCGCCCCAGCACTGCGGCCCATCATCATGAGCGCCGCTCCAAGGATCGTCGCCACGAGTGGCGCCGCCGCGGCCAGCGCCAGCACGAGGGGATCGGCCCCTCGTAGAACGTCGAGCAACGCGGGCAGATCGGCGGCTTCCGGAGCGAGCCCGCGCGCCAGGGCCAGCGCGCCCGCGGCGCCCGCCAGGCCGCCGAGCAGCAGCACGCTCATCCATCGCAACGCCAGGCCCATCCTTGGTATCCTCCGTTGCCGGGGTTCGTCCCGGCAGGTCGTTCGTGGTGCTAGTAAGCGGAGAGGGTGGGATTCGAACCCACGGTAGGTGTTACCCTACACACGCTTTCCAAGCGTGCTCCATCGGCCACTCGGACACCTCTCCGGCGCGGCGGCCGACTCTTCCACGAGCAGACGGCCTATGCCAGCCCAGCGGGGTTCGGCGCCTACCAGAGCAAACCGCGCTCGGGCAGCCGCCTGACCCAGAAAAAGGAACGGAGAGGGTGGGATTCGAACCCACGGAAGCCGAAGCCTCACACGATTTCGAGTCGTGCCGTTTCAACCGGGCTCACGCACCTCTCCACGCAATGACTCGCGCCGCACCGTTGTCCGCAACTGGGGGCCAGTGTCAAGTGGAGGGGGCAACTGGCCCGCAGGTCCCTACTCGGACGCGGCTTTCACCGCGACGACTGCTGGGTCCGAAACCCTGCGCATCCGGAACGGCGCGAGGAGTTGGCCCAGGTAATCCTGAGGGTAGTCGACGTCGTCGAGGCCGACGTCGGACGAGTCGAGGCGTCGCGGGGCGTCGAAGGCATTCCCCAACAGATGGTCCCAGAATGAGAAGAAGAGCGCGAAGTTCACGTCTCCGGCCCTGCCCTTGAGATGATGAAACCGATGCACCTCGGCCGTTGCGCAGATCCATCGGAACGGACCGGTCCGGTAGTCGACGTTCGAATGCTGGAGGAGCAGCTGAACCAGCGTACAGAAGGCGAGAATCACCGAAAAGGCCTCTGGCATCCCGAGCAGGACGAGCGGAGTCATCGACACGATCGAGCTCAGGATCTGATAGATCGGGTGCTTCATGATGCCGTTCAATCCGTACATGCGCTCGACGGAATGGTGCACGGCATGCAGTCGCCAGAGCGATTGCCACTTGTGAGAGACCCAGTGAAACAGGTTCTGGGCAAGATCGAACGACGCGAGGACGAAGAAGACCTGCAGCGGCACCGGCCAGTGCGCCGGCCAGGAAGCCGCTGGTGATGCCGGGGCAGCGACCGCGAAGACCGGCACGACCAGGAGCGGCCCGAGGCTCATCGATTCGTTCACGGCGAAGTGCACGATGTCCCGGCCAAGGTCACCCCGACTGACATTCCACTCGCGCTCGTAGGGAAGCAGGCGCTCGGCGCCAAAGGACAGCGTCAGCGCACAGGCCACCAGGGCTGCGAGAGTCGCGCCAACGACCGCGGGCGACGGTGCCGCGACCACAGTCGTGATCGCAGCACCGTTCACACCCACGAACATCAACGGGAAGTACCCGTATTTCACGACCGGCCGGATCAACCGGCGCCATTTTCCGCGTGCGACTATCGTCATGGCGGCAATCATGGCAGGCTCCGCGAGTGGCTGTCGTACGCCATAATGACATATGGTATCGAGAAACCGTCAATCAGTTTCACCGATCGTTCCGATCACCCAGCTCGGGAGGCGCCTCGTGGCCGGCGTCGCGCTCGACTACCAGGCCGGCGAACAGATTCCGGAACATTGCCACGCCGAAGCTCAGCTCATCTACGCCGTCAGCGGGGTAATGACGGTGCAGACGGCGGCGGGACGCTGGGTAGTGCCACCGGAACGCGCCGTCTGGGTTCCCGCACTCGAGACGCATTCGATCCGGATGACGGGGACGGTCGGCATGCGCACGGTGTACATTCGCGTCGAGCAGGCGCGAGAAATGCTTGCGGAGTGCAGCGTCGTTCACGTGTCTCCGCTCCTTCGGGAGATCGTGCTGCGCATCATGGACCTACCGGACGCCTACGGTCCCGACACACGGGAGACACGCCTCGTGGCCGTCTTTCTCGACGAGATCAGAGCTGCGGACCAGGTCCCGCTGCACCTGCCACTGCCGTCGGATCGTCGACTGCGCCGCATCACGAATGCGCTCCGTGACCAGCCTGGTGATCCACGGACGCTTGCGCAGTGGAGTCACACTGCCGGCGGCAGCGAGCGCACGCTGGCGCGCGCCTTCGCGCGCGAGACCCGGATGACGTTTGGCCAATGGCGTCATCAAGCGCGCCTCCTCGGCGCCCTCGAACTACTCGCGCTCGGCTGTTCCGTAACCGCCACGGCACTGGAACTCGGCTACGACAGTCCGAGCGCATTCATTGCAACGTTCCGCCGTGCGCTAGGGACGACGCCCGGTCGCTACTTCGACAACCGCAGGGCCACTACTGGAACCGCGACAACCGCACACGCCCCGCCCGGGCCAGGAGCGGCGCCCAAAGATCGCCGCGACGCCTGATCCTTTGCGCCGCGTTGTCGATCCGAAAATCGTCGATGGCAATCCCGCGTCCGATCTCGCGCCACGTGACGGGCATCGAGACCGCAGCACGCGCACTCGGGCGTACCGAGTACACCGACGCCAGGGTCTGACCCGAGGCGTTCTGATTGTAGTCGATGAGCACGCGATCGGGTGGACGCTTGGCCGTCGAGTACTCGGCCGTCGCCAGGGAGCCCGCGTGCGCCACGATCTCGAGCGCAATCGCCCTGGCGATCCGCCACACGTCCTTCTGCGTCGGCCCGCGCGCGATCGGCACATAGAGATGGACACCACGGGAGCCCGTGGTCTTCACGTAGTTGGACATGCGAAGCCCCTCGAGCGCCTCATGGAGCACGAGGGCGGTCTCGCACACCTGCGCGAAGCTGGCCTCGGCTCCAGGATCGAGGTCGAAATGCATGTAGTCAGGACGATTCGGGTCGTCACAACGCCCGTACCATTGATTCAAGTCGATGCAGCCGAGATTCACGACCCACAAGAGCGACGCCAGATCCTGGATCATCGGATATTCGATCGACGTTCCCGACGCGTGCGTTACGGTGCAGGTCTCGATCCAGTCGGGCCGTGACGATGGTGCCCGCTTCATGAAGAACGATGCGCCTTCGGCACCATCCGGGTAGCGCCGCATGACCATCGCCCGGTCACGCAGGTGCGGGAGCACGGTCGGGGCGATCGTCAAGTAGTAGCGAACGAGATCGCCCTTCGAGAGCCCGAGGGCAGACCAGAAAGGCTTCTGCAGGTTGGAGAGCTTGACGCGCTTGCCGTCGAGATCCACGACGACGCTGTCGAGATCCGGCGGGAGGAGGCGCTCCGCACGCGGGATGACCGCCTGTGGCGCCTTCGCGGCCGGCCGACGCCCCCCGGGCATCAGCGCCGACGGCGGGTCAGCCGTCGAAAAATCGCCAGATGACGGACCGCGTCCTGCTTACGTCCCAGTTCCTCGTAGAGCAGCGCGAGATTACAGTGCGCATCGGCGAACTCCGGCTCGGCCCAGACGGCACGCTCGTAGCAGTTGACGGCTTCGCGTCCGCGCCGACGATCTTCGAGCAGCACGCCGAGATTGTACCAGGCGAGTCCGTTGCTGGCGTCGCCCTCGACTGCTGCGCGATAGTGGCGTTCGGCACCCCCGAGGTCACCATCGGCCTGCAGGAGACAACCGAGGTTGACGTGCGCCGGCACGTGGTGTGGCTCCAACTCGATCGCATGCAGATAGGCAGCACGTGCTTCGGCAGGCGACTCCGTCTCGAGCTCGTTGGCGAGATCATACCATTCGTCGGCGGTAATGGGCCGAGGATGCGCCGGGGCGCGCCGCCGCAGCTTGGCCACCTTGCTCGCCCCTTTGACGACCTGGTCGGCGTCGAAGTTCAGCAGAAACTGTCCGGAATCAGGTTGCCAGCGACTGGCCCCATCCCACGCCACCACGCGCCGGCCATCGGCATACACGTTCAGCCCTGTGAGCGGGCGGTCTCCGATCTGGCGCCGCAGTGAACGCAGGACGCGCCCGACCTGCGCGACGGGGACCCCCTCCTCCAGCAGCCCACGCATCGTTCGGAGCACGACGAGATCGACGAAATCAAACTGCAGGCGCCCGCGTGGATCGCGCGCCGGGCGCAGCAACCCCGCACCGACGCAGCGGCGCAGGCGCGGCGCAGCCATGCCGACGATACGAGCAGTCTGCCCCGTATCGAATCGCATTGGCGGCTTCACGCTGCGACTGGCCAGCACCTAGGCCTTGCGTACCCGCCGTCGGGCCGTCGTCGCCTGCCGGCCCGGCGCCGCGATCGTACCCCGCTTGCCGGCTTTCTCCGCCCGACCCTTCTCCCCGCCTCGAGGACGCTTCCGCGCCAGGCTCTCCTTGAGCGCCTGCATGAGGTCGATCACTTGAGGCTGAGCCTCGCCGGCCTCGGCGACGGTAATCTCCTCCCCGGCGATCTTCTTGTCGACGAGGGCCTGCACCCGATCCCGATAGGCATCGGAGTATTTTTCCGGCCGAAAGTCGTCGGATGCAAGCTGATCGATCAACTTGAGCGCTAGATCCTTCTCCCCTGCACGCACCTTCGGAGGAGCACCGACTTCGAGATCGTCCACCCCGCGAACCTCATTCGCGTAGTAGAGCACTTGCATCACGAGCGCCTTGCCGGCCGGGCGGATGAGGACGATATGCTCCTTGCCGTGACTGGCGTACTGCGCCACGGCGACCCGCCCCGTCTCCTGCATCGCGTCCACCAGCAGAAAGTAGGCCTTCTCCGCGCCCTTGTCGGGGCCGAGATAGTGGGCGTTCTCGAAGTAGATCGGATCGACCTGTTCCAACGGCACGAACTCTTCGATGTCGATCGAGCGGTTGGTCTCGGCCTCGAGCCCTTTCAACTCATCCCCGGTGAAGGTGACGTAGCGGTCCTTCTGAAACTGGTATCCCTTGACGACCTCGCTACGCGCGATCACCGTTTCGTGCGTCGGGCAATACAACTGCTGCTTGACCCGGCTACCACACGGCTCGTGCAGCATGTTGAAGGACACCGACTCCGACCGCGTCGCGACATAGAGACGCACTGGAATCGCCACCAGGCCGAAGCTTATCGTTCCCGATCCTATCGAGCGTGCCGCCACGGTACCTCCTCGCGAAAGCCATGCTGTCGGGGGGCCAGCCGCCAAAGATCATACGCCGTGATATTGTCAGAGTCGATCATGTCAAATTCCCGACCACTCGCGGAGTATCGCCGCAAGCGGGATCCCGCGAAAACCCCAGAGCCCATGGGCCGGAACGAGCACGCCGGACCACGCCGACGCTTCGTGATCCAGAAACACCGCGCGCGTCGCTTGCACTACGATCTTCGACTCGAGATGAACGGCGTGCTCAAGAGCTGGGCGGTTCCGAAAGGCCCGTCGGTCGATCCCGACGTCAAGCGTCTGGCCGTTCACGTGGAGGATCACCCCCTCGCCTACGCGACCTTCGAGGGCGTCATTCCGAAGGGAAGCTACGGCGCCGGCACGGTCATCGTGTGGGATCAGGGCACGTACCGTCTCGCGGGATCGAAGCCTCAAACCGAGCAGCTCGACGATGGTCATCTCGAGATCGATCTGCAGGGGACCAAGCTCCGCGGACGCTGGCTCCTGGTCCGAACGCGACCGCGCGACCCGCGCCAGTGGCTGCTCGTGAAACGGGAAGATGCGTACGCCCGGGGCCCGGAGCCAACCGAAACCCGCCCTGAATCCGTCCGCTCGGGCGCACGACTCGAACATCCGACTACCGACCTGCTCGCGTCTCTGTCAGGGCGACTGCCCCGCGCGCGTCTCGAGCACGGGGCCCTGCCCTTCATGCTCCCCACCCTTACCGCGACGCCTCCCGATGCCCCGGGATGGATCTTCGAAATCAAGTGGGACGGCATGCGCATCCTCATCCTCCGACGCACGGGCACGGTCCAACTCATGACCCGGGGCGGACTCGACTTCACCTCGTACTTCCCGGAGATCGTCGCCGCCGCGGCGCGGCTGGCCGGAGACGACTTCGCACTCGACGCGGAGGTGGTCGCCATCGACCGGGACGGGCGTCCGAGCTTTCACTTACTCCGCCATCGTACGACGCGGCGACAGCGCGGTGTCGCGAGCGTACCCATCATCGCGCACGTGTACGATTGCCTGGCGCTCTGCGGTCGCGATCTCCGCCGGCGAGCGCTCGATGAGCGTAAGACCCTCCTGCGGCGTCTCGTCGGAACTGACGGGGCCCTCCGCTATTGCGAGCACGTCGCTGGGGATGGCGCCGCGATCCTCGAAAGCGTTCGCGAGCTCGGCCTCGAGGGCATCGTCGCCAAGCGCGCCGATGCGCCCTACCGCGGCGGCCGCCGGCGGGAGTGGCTGAAGATCAAATGCGACCGGCTCGAGGAGTTCGTCATCGGTGGCTACACCGATCCAAGGGGATCCCGGGCGCATCTCGGCGCGCTCCATCTCGGGGTCTACGTACAAGACCGCCTGACCTACGTTGGACGCGTCGGATCCGGGCTCGGCGGTGCGGCTCTGCGCGATCTCCGCGAGGCACTCGGCACGATCGGGCGGCGGCGCACGCCCTTCAACAGCGGCGACCCACCTGAAGGCGACGAACACCACTGGGTCCGCCCGTTGCTCGTCTGCGAGGTGCGCTTCACCGAATGGACGCCAGACGGCCATCTGCGCCATCCAGTCTTCCTGCGCCCGCGACCGGATCTCGATGCCGAGGCCGTCCGCCGCGAGTCGCCGCTACGCCCGGTCACCGCCGCGCCGCAAAGAAGGTCCGCAACAGATTCCGACAGCGTTCCTCCTCGACGCCGCCGACGACCGCCATCCGATGGTTGAGGCGGGGATCGCGGACGATGTCGAAGACCGACCCGGCCGCTCCGGCTTTCGGATCGGCGCATCCATAGACCAGCGTACTCACGCGAGCGAGGACCGCCGCGCCCGCACACATCGCGCACGGTTCCACCGTCACGTAGAGCGTACAGTCCGGGAGGCGATAGTTCCCGAGCGTCGCCCCGGCAGCACGCAGGGCCTGCACCTCCGCGTGGGCCGTTGGATCCCGACACGCAATCGGCGCGTTCGCACCTACGCCGACGACCTGCTCGGCACAGACGACGACTGCGCCAATCGGGACCTCCCCTGCACGCGCGGCTCGTTCGGCCTCGCGCAGGGCGCACGCCATCCAGCGCTCGTGATCGATCTGCACTGCCCCATCCGTGCCGCACCACGGCGCTGGACGCAACGCCAACGAGTTGCAGTTCGCGGTGGCGCACCGTACACGACGAAGCGATGCGGGCCGTACACTTCGTGGGCACGGGCGATCCGTCGATTCTCACCCTGACAGACGTCCCTCCGCGCCCTCCCGGGCCAGGCGAGGTGCAGCTACGGATGACCTCGGTCGGGTTGAACCGCGCCGACGCGAACTATCGCGCCGGCAAGTACCTGCTCCGCTCCCCGGGAGCGAGCCGAAGTGGATTCGAGGGCGCCGGCGTGATCGAAGCGGTCGGCAGCAACGTCGCCCTGCGCGTCGGCGCACGCGTCGGCCTCCTGCCTTCATCCTTCGATGTCGTTCAGGAAGGAGCCGCGGCCGAGACCGTAACCGTTCCGGCCGACGCCTGCGTTCCGACACCTTCGACCATCGATGATCGTGATGCCGGCGCCATCTGGATCCAGTACCTCACGGTCTGGGGCGCTCTCGTCGAGATCGCCGCGATCGGTCCTGGCGACTGGGTCGTCGTACCTGCCGCGTCCAGCTCGGTCGGCATCGCCGCCATCCAGCTCTGCCGGGCTCGCGGTGCGCGCGTGATCGCGACCACGACCTCGGCCGCCAAGGTCCAGGCGCTCGAGCGTTGCGCGCCCGATGCGATCATCGATACCCGTCGAGAGCCCTACGTCGATCGCGTGATGGAGGTGACGGGCAACGAAGGGGTACGCGTCGTGTTCGATCCGATCTTCGGACCGATCGTCAACGATCACATTCGAGCGTGCCGCCCGGAAGCGATCGTCTTCGTCCATGGCGTCCTGGATTTCACACCGCTCGAGCTCCGGGCAGGCGGTATGCTCCGGAAGCAAATCCGCCTCCAGGGATACACGTTCGGACCGCTACTCGCAGACGCGGAGCGGCGGGAACGTGCCGTGTCGGGAATCACCGCGCACCTCGAACGTGGGGACTTCGCGCCGGTGATCGACTCCTACTTCCCGCTGGCGCGCATTCAGGACGCGCATCGCCACCTCGAGTCGAATCGTCAGATCGGCAAGATCGTCGTGCTTCCGCAGGAGCCAGTGACGCCGAATTGATCACCGTGGACGAGCGGAGCGCCACTCCGGGCGCCCCGCTCGTCCACAGAACCTCGCACCTTCTGCCCTAGGGCAGCCCCTCGGCCACGCCGAAGAGCGTGACGCGGCCCGGTCCGGGGAGGCCGGCCGCACCGTTCACCGCACCCGCCGTCGTCGGCGCGACACAGAACGTCGACGCCAGGATCGGGGTCGCCACATCGTTGACCGGCGCGTCGGGGGTACCGATCGCGACGATCTCGCCCGCCACAACTCCGCCATCGAGGAAGCAGGAGCGGAAGCCGGGCCCGCACGTGTCTCCCGGGAACGGACAATCCGACGAGACCGTACACAGCCGGAACGTCTCCGTCGGACCACACTTGCTGTCGAACGGCCCGGTCGAGCAGACCCCACGGTTCGGCTCCGGTGTGAACGTATCCGTGCACGCCGTCGGCGTGGTGCACGCGTTGAACTTCGTCGGCTCACCCGGGATCGTGCACGACCCGGAGTCGCAACTCGCTCCCACCGTACACGGGGCGCCCGCGTTCGCGCCGGCGAAACACCGGCCCGTGCCGCACTGACCGGCCAGCGACGTGCAGATGCTGCCC
>Ga0315338_1000314_pt1 | contig 135845 bp, 119 predicted proteins | sample ASW8metaG_FD_204518 | JGI IMG/M metagenome (GOLD analysis project Ga0315338, IMG submission 204518) | Ammonia-oxidizing marine archaeal communities from Monterey Bay, California, United States - ASW #8 | ecosystem: Environmental > Aquatic > Marine > Coastal | place: USA: California | collected... | reverse complement strand
TTCTAAATCAAAATAATAATTATCCTTAGCTGGTAAAACCTCATACTTAATCCCCTTATATTTTGCTAAATGATGCCAGGGAACTACATTTGCATTATGCTCTTTATCCGAAGTAAGAACTTTATCTCCTTTTTGGAGATTGAGACCATTAGCCACAATGTTCATCCCTTCAGTAGCATTCTTCGTAAACACAATCTCAGTTGATTGTTCTGCACCTAAGAAACGTCTAATCTGATCTCTTGCTATTTCAAAATTTTCTGTAACTTGCCAACTCAATTTATGAATTGAGCGCCCTCCACATGCAGGATAATTAGTATAATAATCAGTAATGGCATCAATTACTGCCTGAGGACGAAGAGTCATACACGCACTATCTAAATAAGTAGGAGCTTCAGCGGAATTCATAAGAGGAAAATCCTTTCTATATTTTGAAATATCCATTTTTTATCTAATAGGACTATAATAGTGCAGATTTAAAGACATATTGCTCAAGGAAGATTTCTTAAAGGGGCCATATTAAAACAAATTATGACTTGTTTAGATAACCTCCCAAATAGTCTAAAGCTTACCCCTGACTGTGCAACCGAATTACTGAACCTTGGTCCTATTGCAGCTTTACTAACCTTAATTATTGGAATTCCGCTAATAAAAATAGTACTTGGATACTTAAGACGTTTATTCAAAAAATATGATTATATTGATTCAGGAATTGAAAATTTCCTTTTTAGACTAGCAAGTGTAGCTTTGTGGGCGGTAGTTATTCTTACTGCTGCTAGTGAATTAGGAATAAATGTTACCGGTATTGTAGCGGCTCTTGGTATTGTAGGATTAGCCATGGCTTTTGCAGCCCAAGACACTATTGAGAACATTATAGCCGGTGTATTCTTAATGGTGGATCGACCATTTAGAGAAGGTGACCGAATTTTACTTCCAAAAAAGATTGGAAGTCTCTATAGTAGCTGGGGTGACGTAACTGAAGTAGGACTACGAACAACGCGTGTAAGATCCACTGATGGTGTATTGATGTCAATTCCTAATAAATTATTTACCAGAGATGTAATCGCAAACTTTAACCATAAAGATGAAAAAAATCTTAGGGTAAGAATTAGATTAGGGCTAGTTCCAACTTGGGAAAATGTAACTAAAGGCGAAGAAATAGTTGCAAAGATTGCTACACAGCACGAAGATATATGTCAAGAAGACCCAAAGCCTCCACAAATCGTTTTAAGAGATTTTGGTGACCAAGAAGTAATTATGGAAGTTAGATACTATGTACCTAATGCACCACTTATGCGAACAACAAAATCATATTATGTAAAAGAAATCTTAAAACAATTCGAAGAACAGAATGTAAAGTTAGCTTACCCAACAAGACTAATAATGAAAGAAGACATAGAATAGTTAAACATAATAAAGGCCTCTATTCTACCAGATACAGGAGATAATTATGCCATTTAAAGTACCAGATTTGCCGTATGACTATACTGCACTAGAACCATATATTGATGAAGAAACAATGCGTATACATCATGACAAACATCATGCTGCATATGTAAATATGTTGAATGGAGCTGTAGAAGTAGCAGACGGATTGGAAGGAAAAACAGTTAGAGATTTAATAACGAATTTAGACTCTGTACCGGAAGCTCAAAGAGGCGCTGTAAGAAATCACGGTGGAGGCCATTTCAACCATTCAATGTTTTGGGAAATAATGGGTCCTATTAATGGCGAAATGAGTGCCGAACTTAATACAGCTCTTTTAGAGGCATTTGGATCCTTAGATGATTTCAAAACTGAATTTCACAAAGCTGGAATGACAAGATTTGGTTCAGGATGGGCCTGGCTATGTTCTAAGAAAGGAAAATTAACCGTATGTTCTACTGCCAATCAAGATAATCCACTCATGGGTAGTAAATATGGAGGATGTGACAATAAAACGCCTATTTTAGGATGTGATGTTTGGGAACATGCATATTACCTCAACTATCAAAATTTAAGAGCAGATTACATCACTGCATTTTTCAATGTTGTTAATTGGGCTGAAGTATCAGAACGCTATTCTGAAACACTTTGATTACCTAACTCAGCAACCAGATTCCCAATCAAGAGAGAACTACCACCCAGTATCAACCAGAATGTGATTTCAGTCATATCAAAAGTTATGGCCAATAGAGTGGCCCATACAGGTTCCAAAGAGTAAAGAATCGCAGCCCGAACAGGATCAAGATATTTCTGGAAATAATTGGCTATACACAACGCACCAAAAGTTCCAAAAACGGATGATAACAATAGGGGATAAAGAAAATCCCTTTCAGTTAGCAATCCAATCATATCAATTTTTCCTATATCCATGAAGAGAAAAATATCAAAAAGTAAAATACACATTAATGTTGAAAGGACAATTGAGGTGAAAGTAACACCAATTGGAGATACACGTTTAGTAACAATATCAGTAGCTATGATATGACCTGCAATCATCAATGCACATAGAATGGTTAACCATTCTGCAATATCATAATGAAGTTTAGGTGGACCTTGAATATATCCTGCCCCAAAGGTTGCAAGTATTACTCCAGTAAGCAAGGCCCGACTTTGTAATTTTCCAGAATGCCACGCAAGGATAAGGGCTGTAAAAAGTACATACATACTTGTCAAGAAAGCAGAAACTGCAGGTGATATCCCATCAAGGCCAATCATTTGGAAAACAAATGCTCCAGTCATCAAAATGGCCAGAATCATACCATCATACCAGACCTGGAATCCCCTGATCTCTTTCCGGATAGACGGGAAAATCAAAAAAAACAGAAGAACAGCTATACTAAATCTCAGAGTAACGAACAACGTAGCTACAATGTTCGTCTGATTGCCAGTGGTATAGGGATATGAGGCATCAAGAGCATTCTTGAGCCAGATAAAAGTCCAACCCCACGCTATTGTGACCAGAAAGAGAGCGATTGTGGCTTTTTGTTTCACACTACGCCTTGGTCTATCATGGCGTTTGCAACTTTTAGAAACCCAGCTATATTAGCTCCCATAACTAAATTCCCTTCATTCCCGTATTCCGCAGCTGCATCAGAACACTGCTTGTGAATACCAGTCATAATATGGTCTAATTTAGCATCTACTTGTTCTCTCGTCCATTCCTCAAAAGATGCATTTTGAGACATCTCAAGTGCTGAAACTGCGACACCGCCAGCGTTAGCTGCCTTAGCGGGACCAAACAAGATACCTGATTTTCTTAATATTTCATAAGCAACTGGAGAAGTTGGCATATTAGCCCCTTCACAAAGTGCCAAACAATTATTTTTAACCAAAGCTTTGGCACCCTTTTCTTCTATTTCATTTTGAGTTGCACATGGTAATGCAATATCACAATTCTCGACCCATGGCCTCTTTCCTTCATGATATTTAGCTCCTGAATATTTAGCATATTCTTTGATTCGGCCTCTTTTATTATTCTTTAGATCCATTATCCAAGCTAATTTCTTTTCATCAATTCCATCTTTATCAAAGATATACCCTCCTGAATCAGACATTGTAATTACTTTTCCACCGTAGCTAATAACTTTTTCAACACAATATTGGGCAACATTACCACTGCCTGAAACAGTACATATTTTACCATCTATAGTTTCTCCCTTAGAAGCCAACATCTCACGTAAAAAATAAACTTGCCCATACCCTGTTGCTTCTGGACGTATCAAAGATCCACCCCAACTGTGTCCTTTCCCTGTTAAAACACCTTCCCATTTTCTTGTTAATCTTTTATATTGTCCAAATAGGAAACCTATTTCTCGACCACCAACACCAATGTCCCCGGCTGGAACATCTACATTTGCTCCAATGTGCCTAAATAATTCAGTCATAAAAGATTGGCAAAATCTCATTACTTCCAAATCAGATTTACCCTTAGGGTCAAAATCACTTCCACCTTTTCCTCCGCCAATAGGCCGTGTTGTCAAAGCATTTTTCAGAATCTGTTCAAAACCTAGAAATTTAATTATTCCTAAATTTACACTTGGATGAAAACGAAGTCCCCCTTTGTAAGGACCTATTGCACTATTAAATTCAACTCTCATTCCTCTATTAACTTGGACATTACCATTATCATCTACCCAAGGAACTCTAAAAGTAATAATTCTTTCAGGCTCAGTTATCCTCTCAAGAATCTTTGCCTCTTTATATTCGGGATGCTTGTCAAAAACCGGATTTAAGGTTTCTAAAACCTCCCAAACTGCTTGATGAAATTCAAACTGCTCCGGATCTCTAAGCTTAACTTTGCCAAACGCCTCTTTGACGTAGCTCATCTAATGCTTTGATAGCTATGAGTGTATAAAGATATCATTGAAATTACCTTGCCAAGGAACCCATTGGATCCCATGGAGGGAGAGGTATTGGCTCTGTATTATATAGATCTATAAGTTTCTTAGTTAAATGTTTTTTATTTATAACTACTTCATACATAAATTGATCAAACCATGGGTCTGTCATTATATCAAAACCCTTTTCTCCATGCTCATTACCCCAACTATTTTCAACACGCCATTTCATTGATTTCTTATCCTTCAAATCAACTCCAGTAAATAACATAGCATGAGTCATAACGCTATCTCCATATTCTAATCTTTGAGATTTATCCATATTGAAAGAGGTACCGTAAAAACGATCGAATTCAAATAAATTCATATCCATGACTCCAAATTGACGAGTAAAAAATTTACCTACATCACAACCAAACCATACTGGATCATCGGCTTTAATTGATTTAATAGTATATTTTTTAAGTTCCTCATTTTCTAAATTAAGATAACGAATTATATTCCCCCCAGAAACATTCCCCAAATACTCTACCGTATATGTCTTATTATAATCTGTAAAACTTCTAGGATCATTAATTAAACAAACAAACTCATCTAAATCAATATCTACATGATTTTCATAGAATTTTTTAGGAGTCAAATCGGTAAATCTTTGAAACTTACTTTTTTTATCACGTATTGACCAGTCAAATTTCTCCGGTGGAGTACCTAAACTAATACAAAGCATCTGATAAATTGTAGACATCATATCTTCCTTCATAATTCGCAAATCTGCTTCGGATTTACCTTTAGAAGATGCAACACGAAGTTGCAATGCAAATTCTCTCAATTTTCTTGTAACTAACTTATTCATCTGAGCTGAATTACTGCTTTGATGACTTTCAGCCATTACTTTTTTCGGTACAGTACCATATTTCTTCAAAAGGTTAGCAAACATATCCCATTGTCCTCCATCTTGTACGGGACTTGAAAGCAAATGCATAACCAACCTACTATCTATAGGATGTTCAACAGTTTCAATTATATTCTCTAAAAAATAATTAGACTTTTCAAGTTTATCAAAGAACATAAAATAATTCTGCGAAAATTCGAAATTTTTCAACTTATATTTACGGCCTAGATATACCCTTAACAAATTAAGACCTGCAAATCCCCAACATCGACCACTACGCATCTGACTAGTCGCTTTCATCTCACCTGAAACTTTATCTGAGAAAGTATGATCTATATCTCTAAAGGCATCCCAATTCATGGCTACTTTCCTAACATCTGTTCTTGTAGCTGCATTCATAGAAAGTTTTGACGTAGGATGATTATTGAAATTCCTACGATATTTTTTGATATTCGTTAAGGTTACGGCCTTGCCCATAAATGACATTAGTGCCCGATATAAATTAACTATTAATCTGGGATGGTAAGCGTCTGGACATCACTTTTTACCAGATGTGAGGTATCTGGGATAGGTAAAAACAGACAAAATATCTACTAAGCAAAATTGGGCCATCCTTCAGGAAATATCTTCCACCGAACCTTTCGCTTCCAACATCTCCGAGGTCCAATCATTTTGAAAGGCGCCTTGAGAATCAAGCGCATTACAGACGGTGCGGAAATCATCAAATCGAGGGTAAAGGGATGCCAACACATTGGCTCCCAGTGGACATACTTTGCCCCAGTGCGGCCGCGCGTGGAACAATTGTGACATGCATTGGGCCATGAAATTCGCGAACAGAAAAAAACCAGCACGCTCCCCTGGATTTGCATAGCTGATGAAACTCAGCGCGTACCAGTCCTGATCCCCTCCGCTGGCCATCGATATCAAGGTGTCATCAGGAAGCACCCTCCGCACGCAGATGGGGTAGTGGTGGCAGTACTGGTCATGAAGTCCGGTCAGGGCGTCTTGCATACCTAAACTCTCAACTCGCCGCATGTTCTTTGCAGACAACGTTGAATCACTCCCGACTGCAACCTTGATGACTTCGTAAGTAAATCGGAGAGCGCCCGCCAACTGATCACGGGGTACGAACAACTCAATCTCAATGTGACGAAAGGCCTCATGCTTCATCACTAGCATGGACGAGGAGCGATCCGTAACCTTCCAATTACGAATCAGGAATCCAGAGACGAAGCGGCGAAAGGCAAGCCGAAGCAAGCCAGGACTTCGCAATACACGTTTTAGGAACAATATCTGCAGATGCAGACCATAGTCCATTACCCACAACCAATAGATTCTGTACAGTCTAGCGAGGCGAGAACGTGGGCGGTCAACCTCACACCGATGCTGGATGAAATAGGACCAACGCCAAGGAATAAGATAGAACTGCTGCAGTGGAAATGACGATTCGGCATCCAAAACGTCCGCCAAACGACGAGTCTCAGTGAAGTGTTCCTGCACATTGTACTGTGCGCGGCAGCGGAGCTTCACGGACAAAATTATTCCAAGTGAACCCAGTGAACAGCGAGCAGCACGTAACTGTTCTCCTGCGTTAATCTCCTCGATAAACGCCAGACCAGTGGAATCGTCATAGCGAGCTAAACGCACCTCCTCGACATAGTGTGACATGCTATGCCGTCCCGAACCGTGAGTACCGGTGGAGATTGCCCCGGCAATTGTCTGTTCCGTAATCAGACCAAGCGAATGCAGAGTGGCACCGTCGCGAGCGAGTTCTTTGAGGAGACGCTTAATCTGGCATCCGGCCCCAACTGTGGCAACAAACTGGTCGCCATCAGGCTGTAGTTGGACGGCATTCAACCGTCGCAGATTCAGTAGCACATCATCTCCAATAATCGCATCACTCCAACTATGTAAACTACCTACAGCGCGGATGCGCTGGCCTCGATGCTTTTCAAGAATTTGCAGAACTTCCTGCTCATCGACTGGGGTGTAGGCTGACGACGGCTTAAGCATCTGATTGCGTCCGAAATTCTTTGTAATACTAGACACTTATCTTATCCTCAACTTATGTAATTTTTCATATAAAGAATAACACTCCAGACAAAGTTCTTCATATCTTTCTGGAACATCCTCTGTTTTAGGTTTGTAGTCATTAAAACCCGTGGAATTCATTACATTCTTGTACCAATATTTCCCCCAATTACCATCTGTATCTCTTGAACCTCTAGGCCAATTTAGCATCTCTTCAGAAAATGCAACACCAACTCTATCACAAAATTTTCCAAGTATATCTCTAGGATTCATCAAAACGTCTTTTGAATCAATTATTGGTGGATTCTCACCTGTCATTTTCTTTACATATTCGAATATATCTCTCTGTTCTTCAAGTCCTAAAAGATGCATATTTAGATCAGGATGAACTCTACTATACGAAATTATCATATCTTTTGGATCTCTTATCAAAAAACAATTCGTAACCGATTTCATCCATTCTCTATCTATCGAATTCAAAAGGTGATGGGTAATATGTTTCTGATAGTAAATCGAACATTTACCATTATTATCATTAACAAGACTGTGAGAAACTTTTCCAAAATCCAATTCTCCCTCTCTAATTACATCTTCTCTTCCAGGATGATCCAAGTCTGTTTGACTCAAATAATACGCATAATAAGGTTCATCAATAACAAATGTATCAGCCCTACTTTCCCATGACCTCATCATAGCCGTAGATATATTGCGAGGGCCAGACCACATGGCAATACGAATCAAATTGAGCTCTCCATATCTACCAAATCATTGTAATTAGCTTGTAACACTTTTACTATTGAATCACGAGGTAATACTTCTAACGCATGATCGTCGACTTCATAAACAGGTACTACACCGCCAAAAGTTCCAGTGACAAAAGCTTCATCAGACTCATAAACATCAGATAAAGTAAAATTTTTTTCATATAAAGGTATAGAATTAGATTTACAAATATCAATTAAATTTTGCCTAGTAATACCATGCAAACAATATTCTCCAGTTGAAGTCCAGACGACCCCCCCTTTAACCATGAAAAAATGTGTAGAATTACACGTTGATACATAACCGTGAGGATCTAACATCAAACCCTCATCTCCTCCTTTCCTCTGGGCATCAATACAGGCTTGAATACAATTAAATTTACTCAAACTATTGATCCGATGATCCTGAATATTTGACGAACCACGAATAGTATCAACCGAGACCAATTTTATGCCCTTCGATTGTGTCACAGAGGAAGGTTGCTTGTACTCTGGAATAACCACTATAGTTGGTTCAGAAACAGTGAAACTAGGCGCTTGATATGGTGTTGACTTAACACCTCTTGAAACTATAAGACGAATATGAACTCCACTCTCCATCTTATTAAATTTAGTGGTTTCATACAGTATTGAAGTGATCTCATCGATAGTCTTGCCAATATCCATATCTATCTTTGAAGCTCCCCAAAAAAGCCTTTCCAAATGTTTTTCTAAAAAAAGAAATTTACCATTGTCAAATCTTATTCCTTCCCAAACTCCATCACCTAAAAGAAAGCCACTATCGAAAACGGATATCGAAGCATCTTGTCTAGGATAAAATTTTCCATTTATGTATATCAATATCTCGGAATTTCGAATATCCTCAACATAATCATGAGTTCCTCTCTTATCTGCCATTAGCTAACTCCACTACCTCATCAGCACAACCCCAAGAAAGAGTTACTCCCGAACCACCATGTCCATAATTATGGATTAAGTCCACACTATCTCTTTCTTCTTTCTCTAAACGAACCTCAGTTCTACCTGGGCGAAGACCAACTAAATCTTCTATAATCTCAGCATCCTTTAATTCAGGAATAATAGAAGCACATTTATTCAATATAAAATCATGATCCTCGGTATTCTGCTTAAGACTCCAACTACCTTGTTGAGCAACACCTCCCAACACCACATCCTTACTTCTTGGTACGATATAAGCCAAAGTTTCTATTCGCTGGTCAAGATACATTTCAGTAAGAGAGGCCTTGACACGGATTATCTGACCTCTAACAGGATATACTTCTTTGTCATCTAATAACTCGCCAGAATTCAGACCTGTACAATTAATAATAATATCAAATAAAGGCTTAATTACATCAAAAGAAGATAGAGTTTTCTTTTCCAATTTACCTCCTAATAACCCATACTCTCTCATTAACCATTCTAAATAAATTGGCATTTCAATAATAGGTGCTACAAAAGAAAAGGCTTCAACATATTCACTAGGCAAATTTTCTTTAGTTCTCTCAAAATTATCAACAACAGCTTTCCATGAAGGATCTGGTTGAGATGAGCGGAAATATTCATACGTCTGTGTCATTGACACTCCCGTATCTTTTTGTCTTGCCAATTCTTTAAGAACATTATATGTATTTGAACCCCAGACATCCGTCTTTTCTACTGGAGCTGAAAGAAAAGGGTACCAAAGTGCGGCTGCTATATCTGAAGTCGTATTAGGTGAGAAATTGGATGACCAAATAGTAACATCCCATCCATCTTCTAAAAGTCTGATACCAGAAGACAATCCACTAACTCCCGCTCCTACAACTAAGCAATGTCCTTTAGCCATTATTCCTCAATAGACTCTTGTATATTATGGATATGTCTATGCCATATTTATGAATATATTGTGTCCCACCTTTTTATATTTTTTGTATATAGTAGAACAATTGATAATATATCCTCTATAAATTAAAAGTATAATATAATATTTTTACCGTTAACTTTATATATTATGTTTTATAGTTTGTACTATGTTAGGATATCTAAAACTTGCCGTTATATTTTTGCCTTGGGAAATTCTTGCCTTACCAATCCTTGCATATTTACTTTAAAAAAACAACCAATTGAGGAATAAAATGTTCATTTTTTATACTTTCTTAAAAACATCTTTCACTGTGATGGAAAAAATTATTAGGGGCCTCCTCTTTTAGTAATCGTGGAAATTGAACCTTACTGGAAGATAACAATTGGAGTTACATTAGGAATTTGTCTGATAATCTTTGGTCTGGCTTTCTGGATAAATGCTACTGAAGATTATTATTCACACCTTAATGAAAAAACTTATGAAATAGAGAGTTGCCAGCAATATATGGACCTTGGCTCTATAGGAGATCGAGATGATTGTTTACAAAAGAGAACATTAGGTGGAAGTTTTATTGGACTTGGAACTGCATTTTTATGGGGAACTATTTTTACTAATAAAGATTATTTAAATGAATTAATGAAAAAAAAAAAATTGTTTTAAATCCAAAAAAATATTTTGAAAACAACTTATATAGAGGGATAGAATTAAATTAATATGAATAAACTTGCACTAACTATTGGAGTAATTGGTATAGTGATTTGCCTGATAGCTGGAGCACTTTTAGCTTATTCGGGAAAATCATTTGAAGGAATAGAAGATAGCAAAAAATATGATGGACTTGGTGGAGAAATGAAAATAGAAGGTTACACCGATGGCGGTTGGCTCATAGTTACTATGAAAGGGAAGTATGCCGATGGTAGTGGATATGTGATGAACAAAACTGCAGATCTTACAAAAGAAGATTGTGATCTAGTTACTAATTTCACCCTTACTAACTCTGAAGGGGAGAATTACTTCACACCTCATTGTAAGATTGATGATGACACTACAGAAGATGAATGGATACATGTGGGATATTTATGTAGAAAAGGATGCTCAGATGGGGCCTACACATGGGACACAAATAATACATTGATTAATGTTTGGGATGGAGACGAAGTAGGAGAAGCACTAGCAGGAGGATTAATAGGAGGTGGAGCAGGTCTTTTTGCATGTTGTTGTGGAGTTGTAATATTGTTAATAGGAATAATCTTAGTCTTTACAATGGAAGATGATAACTCTTCACAATATTATGGCCAAGATAATTCAAACCATCCACTTCTGAACAAAGACCAGAGTGATGGTTCCCAAACTTATGAGAAGAAAGGGTGGGACCAACAAGATGATTACATTCACAAAGAAAAAGATGAGGAAGAAGAGTCGAGTGATATAAAAGAAGAAAAACCGGCTGAAAAAAAGAGAAGTGGAGAATATGAATCACCGCCACCACCTGAATACTAACCATGTCTAAGTTTTATATACTCTAACAAAGATTTAAGAAATAGTGCACAGGAAAATCATGTACAAAAACACATTGTTTGCAATACTGATAGCTATATTTTTAATTGGATCTCCAGCATCTACTGCAATTGAAGAGACAGCCATATTCGTTGTTGGAGATAAATGGGCTTTGGGAAAAGAAATTAATTTTATGGATGAATTCATACCTGAAATAAATTTAGCAAAAGAAGAAATAGACAAAGGAATCAGGGATGGAGAGCTTAAAGATAATTCAACCGGAATGGAAATACTATCTTATAATTTAGATGAAAATAAAGCAATTCTTGGTTTTTATTATACTAGTGAAATACTTGATGATTTTGATGAACTCTATAATATGGAAACCAAACAATCTTTGTACTCCCACACCGTATTTAGCACACAATTTACAGGCAATTTTATTTCTCCAGGAACATACTTTATGAAATCAGAATGTACTTATTCAGATACAAATGGAGATGAATATATTGATGATGATGAAGAGGATTGTACCATCGTTGATGGAGATACAGGAGAAGCTTTACCCTTAGAAGAAGTTACAGCAACAATGGGTGGGGAAATGCATTATGTAGTAGTGTTAGAACAGAATACATGGTGGACACAAGATTCAAATGAATTACAAAAGATAGATTTTACAATTACCTTAGGTGCATCTGGTGCAATATCTATAATTAATTTTCCAAATTGGACTGCAGAAGAAGATTCTGAAAGTTGTGATGAAAACGAAAATGGTACTAAAATTTGTTACATGAACGCAACATCCAACTTAGAAGCTGCAATACTTGGCATGAGTGCTGAAGCAAGCCTTCACTTACTTTTTGAGTTTGCGGAAGATGAACCAATGAATGTTTTGGACTTACCTTTAGAAGAGAACAAATATTGGGATGGGATTACTAATGTAACAATTAGTGGAGATTTAGGAGGAAGAGTTAACATCGAAAAACCAGTCCTATCTATATGCCCAGATTTGAATTGTGATAAACTCCCAGAAATGCAAGAATTATATTCTAATTTAACCGACGGAATTGCTGAATTACATTCAAATGAAGAATTTAGTGTTACTGTAGATAGAAATAATGATGGTCTTCCAGACGTTATCACCAAGTGGAATGATCTCTTCCCGATGTATATTCCTGAAACATGGATGGATGATATTTTCCAAGAAATATTAGGACAAATATCTTGTGAAGATGACGAATCAGCTCAGGAAGGCGAGGATTGTGACGAAACTGCTGAAGAGGAATTTGAAAAGCTCAATTTAAGAGTTGATAAGAATAGAGTTGCTTTTGGACCTTATTCAATTCCAGCAGAAGAAGGAATGCCTTATGCCTTTGAAACTGGTGAAAAAGAAATTGCAACCTCTTCTGATGGTACTAAATATGAAGGATATCAAGTGATTCCAACCGATGATTGCTCTGACAACAACCCAAACAGGGACTGTGGTGATGATAAAAATGAAGAAGAAGAAATATTCCCAGATGGTAAGGCAAGGGCCGGTGATGAGGATTCAGAAGGATGTCATGAAGATGACATATTTTGTGATGCAGAAGTTATTTGGTTCCACGACGCAAACACAGGACATCCAGCATACATGAGTATGAATTTACCTAACGCCAGAGAAAACGGCTTTAATATGGAAATGACCGAAATTGATGTTGCTCTCGCTGAAAAACAAATTGAAATAAATGCAAATCCTAAAAAACCACAGAAGTCTAGTATTACACCAGAAGAGATACCTCACTCTGATGATGATTCTGCGTTGCCAGGTTTTGGAGTAATGGCTGCAAGTGGATCTTTATTGTTTGCAGGCCGTAGATTCCGGAAATAATTAAAATGGCAAAACGATTACTTGTTGCACGTTCAGCTCTTGAAGAGGGTTATGAAGTCGACGTTTTTGTAGCTGGAGATGGTGTTTCAATGCTAAGACCAAGCAGTGTCTAACAAATGCAAGGTGTTGGAATTGGTTTAGTAGCAGAACATCTTGACGCCTTGAAAAAAGGAAATGCAGGTCTTTATGCTTCACGATTATCTGCAAAAGCCAGAGGATTAGTGGGTGAAAAACTTGTTGAATTAGGATTCAAACCTTCACCACCAAAAGTCCTTGTTGACTTAGCTTTCAAAGCAGATAGAACTTTAATTTACTGATTGAATACGGTAAGCACCAACTGCAATACTTATTATCATAGTTAAAGCAAAAATATTTGCAACAATTATAGCAATAGAACTTTTCAATATACCATAAGTTAGCCATAGTGCTAGAGAGAACGCAATAACTATGAATGTCGGAACACTGACACCATCTGCTTTCTTATCAATCCAAACACGCCTAACTTGTGGATACCAACCGAAAGTCCCAACAAATCCTGCCATTAATCCAATACCTTCAATCCAATCCATATTTCATTACTTCTCAACCTTATAAATAAGGATAAGTGATGGTACAAACGATGGAAAGATTACCATTTTTTGTATACGGAACCTTAATTCCAGATCAACCGAATTACTACCTTTGGAAAAATAGTATTGCCAATACAAAAAATGGAATAATTAGGAATTACCAATTATTCGATATGGGGCATTATCCAATGATAGTAGAATCGGATGGAAATAACGTTGAAGGTATGATAATTTATATCAAAACTGAAGACTATGATAGAATTACCAAAATAATAGATAATTTGGAAGGATATAATCCTGAAAAGCACGGAAGTTCTGCCTACAACAGAGAAATACGTGATATTAAGTTAGAAAGCGGAGAATTAGAAAAAGCCTGGATTTATATTGGAAGTGAAAAATATATTAAGAAAGAAAACAGGGTGAAAAAAGGAAACTGGGTAAAACACATTTCTGAGAAAAAAGGAAACCAGGATTGGTGGAAAGATACAGATACAGTTGCTGGATTACATGAAAGATAAAATGGTAAATATTAATACCCTTTAGGACATTATGGCCAATCGTAATCCTTACAGGCTTGCGGAATATCCTACCAGAAAGTCTGGAACAGGATGTTTCATCGCAACTGCAGCGTACGGAACGCCCTTCGCCAATGAAATCAACATTCTGCGTAATTGGAGAGACCGCTGGCTTTTACGTAGAAGAACTGGTCGTTTTTTTGTCAAATTTTATTACACTTTCAGCCCATCTGTAGCTTCAAACATTGCTAAATCTGAAGTTAAAAGGGCGCAAACTAGAAGAATTCTAAAACCAATTGTAAAAATACTTTCAGGAAGGTATGGAAAATGACCGAAGACACCTCCCCTGAGAACCTGCGCAAGTTCCTAGAGAGCGACAACCCCGTGATGGTCAGGAGGGGACTGTCGATGGCGAAGGAGGCGGGCGTGGAAGTCACCGTCAAGGATCTGGAGCGTTTTCTGAATACCGTCTTTGAACCTCTTCAAACATTGAAATTTTATGAAAAGCTGAGTGATACTAAGCCCATTGTAATTGGTTTTATTATTGCAGATGAGGCGGGAATTGGAGATGAAGTCATGGAGATGCTGTGTGAGATTTTATGGCATACATGGCCTAGAGAGAGTGTACCAATACATAATGACGATGAAAAACGGTCAGCAGCTGATAGATCCCTAGCAATGGAAGTCGTGAAGGTGCTGGGAGATATTGGAGATTTGCGGACAGTTGAACCGCTTATCAAGGTGCTTCAGTATCACGATTCAACAGATCCTGGAAGCAGTAGTAGTACCTCTTATGGACGCCTTGGTCCAAAAGAAGTTCGCAAAGGTGCTGCAGATGCGCTGGACAAGTTGGGCTGGAAGCCTGAAACAGATGAGCAGAGAGCCTCATACATAATCGCAAAAGAGGATTGGGATGCTTTGGTTGAGTTGGGAGAGGCGGCAGCTAAGCCACTTGTCGAAGCAATAAAGTGGGATAATGGGGGCCTAGTAGGTTATGGAACTCCTGGAAAAGGAGGAATAGAAGAAACTCTAAAGCGTATTGGGGATTCGGCGGTGGAAGTACTTACTGAAGCGTTAACCGATGAATATCTCAAAGTGCGCAAGACTGCTGCAAGAGTGTTTGAAAGTAGAGGAGTATCGCTACGGGAGAGATTATTGATGATAGAAGACGGTGGAGAAGTGATTACGGGAAAAGAGTTGGAGAAGCTGATTTTCGAGGCAGGTATGGGAGGGTCACTTCAAGAAGAAAAACTGGCAGCTAAAGAGAGACTAATACGAAATGGCGATGAGCGAATGGTCGAGTTGATTATTGAGAAGTTAGAATCACCATCGACACTTCTGGATGGCTCTGAACTGTACAATCGTGCACCCACTGGTGTCGTTATTCCAGTAATAGCTTTCGCAATGAGTGAAGTGTTTGTGGAGATTGGTGAAACAGCAGTGGAGCCAGTCATTAAGGCACTAGAAAAAACAGGAGGGAGTATAGGTGGCAGTTATGGAAATTATGCATCGGCATTAGGTAAGATTGGTGACAAGCGAGCGGTTGAACCACTCCTTAAAATTATAGAAAAAAATCCTTTGGAAGATAACCGAAGTGCTGTGGAGGCACTTGGAAAGTTTGATGACCCACGAGCTGTTGAACCACTAATTGAGAAACTTAAAGTGATAAGAACATGGGGGTACGAACCTCAAGAGGCCGCAATAGTGCTGATGAATAACGGTAGCGAGCAGGCCATTAAGGCACTCATCGAAGTGGCTAATAATGACAATGATGATTCCAGTATAAGTATTTTGAGAATGGTATTGTCTCCCCATGGTGGGCGTAACGAGGAAAATGAAAAGCGGGTATTGGAAAGAATCCTTGAAAAAATGGATGATGTAAGGTTGATAAAACTACTAGGAAAATGTCTTGATTCAGATATAGATACATCAGAGGGGGCAGCTAGAGAACTGATTAAATTTGGAAAACTAGCAGTGGACGCACTTGGTCAAAATATTGTAGCTGATGAACAATACTGGGTTAGTATTACTGCTGCAGATGCACTAGGAGAAATTGGAGATGCAAGTGCTGTGAAATTTTTAATTGATAGCCTGGATTTAGAATGTGAAAGACAATGGGAATGGTATTATAATACAAATTTTTCTGATGAAATGCGATTTGCCAGTCATTCCATTTCAGAAGCAATTGTAAAGATTGGAGATAAAAGAGTCATAGAACCTTTGCTTAATACAATCAAGTCGTATTTCCTTGAAGACGCTTTCGCTCGGAAACTTGAACACTATGAATGTGCAAGTGAAAGGGACACACCTTACTTTGCATGGATTAAAGAAGATTATGTATTCAGTATCCTAATAGGCTTGGGGTGGAGGCCTGAGACAGATGAGGAAAGACTCGCCTTTTCAGCATGGGCCAAGTCCGATGACTGGGATGCCGCCGCTGTTATAATTTCTGATTTGAGCTCAGATGTACTTCTTGAATGGGGCATAGACCCGCTCATAAATATCCTAGAACAATCTGGGAAAACATTTGTCTCCAAACCGCTTGCAGAGCTTGCCAAAGAATTAGTCAAAACCGATGAAGAAAAGGAGAAGATAATCAAATTCCTCGAAAGTGATGACCCTGGAATGGTCCTGATGGGCGCATCAATGCTGAAAGGAATCCTAGAAGAATGATCGAAGTTTATTATTTAACTTATAAATATAATATAATGCAATATGCTAAAACACATAATATTTACAATAATACTAAAATAATGGTTTTTACTAATATTTAGCAATTTATATTATTTAATCTATTATAGTAAAACATATTATATTATTAATAATACTAATATTTACAAATATCTAAAAAAATACGAAACTCTAGGGGTTTCCGTGTTTTTCAGAGATCTATTAATTATGCTAAAAAACGATTCCTTTATATATTACTTTTTATAATGTATATTATCGAAAGTAATATGGACATTATCGCAAAAAACAGCCCAGACCTCCAAAAAATGGTGATGTCTGTAGTAAATCAGCGCCAAAACCAAAATAGCAGACAAACCTACTACACGGCACTAACTCAATTTTTCAATTGGTACAGCGCAGGAGACAATCAAGGGATCACTGCAGAAATAATTCGCGAGTACCTGTTATACCTAGAAGACAGCGAAAAATCCAAATCCACCATTTCCACCACATTGTCAGTACTAAGACAACTTTTCAAAGATTTGCGCAGATTGGAAGTAATTGATGAGAAAATATACAATGACCTCCTGGAAATAAAATTAAAGAGACAAATAGGTCAAAGACATAAAACCTGGTTGGAGCAAGAAGAAGTACAAAAATTATTGAATGACCTAAATTCAGAAAAAATGAGCATTGTAAGAGATAGAGCACTTATTGCAATAATGACTGGATGTGGACTGAGACGTTTTGAGATCTCTGATTTGAAAATAAATCAGATGAACCAAGTGCAAGGAAGATGGGCTTTCACAGATATTAAAGGAAAGGGTGACAGATACCGAACTGTCGCAATTCCCGAATATGCGATGAAATGTTTGGAGGAATGGCTTGATATCAGTAAAACCATGGGTAAAACAGATAGGATATTCTTTTCAATAAGAAAAAATGGTGAAATTGGAAATACAATGATAACTCCACAGGGAATTAGAGATATAGTAGCGAAACATTCCAGAAATATACTTGATAAGCAGATACTCCCCCATGATCTTAGAAGAACATACGCTCAATTATCTTACAAAGCTGGAGCGCCATTGAGGCAAGTGCAATTAAGTTTAGGACATAGTAGCATTAGAACAACCGAAATCTATCTAGGACTAGACCAAGATCTGACTAACGCCCCTGGCGACTATCTGGATATTATAATCTAAAGAAAGTAGTTTATTCAAGGGAAACAACCGTAATTACGGGACTGTTTCTTAAAATTGAGCTAAGAGACCAATATTCAGCATCAATCACCTTAACATTAGCACCAATAGGTATTTTTCCTTCACTAGAACAAGCTGCAAGTTTATTACCATGCCAGAAACTATTGCCGTACAAACCTGCCTTTTCTATCTCAACTAAGAGATTGTAATGGGTATATCTACCAAACATATTAGGGGGGGAGACCACGCCAACATGTCCAACCAACTCAGGAAAAATAAGTTCAAGATCGAAACCTAAAATCTTCATGATACCACGTGCTGAAAGACTCAATAATCCATACGTCGAGGCCACCATGGGTCCAATCAGAATTCCTCCAGTAGTGAATCCAAGGGATATTATAGCGATAGGGAAAACTATGCCCAAAAGCAGAATATACGCAACCAAAAGAAATAATGAATATTCTTCTCCCATATAACTTATAAAATTTAAGGCCATGAAATAGCAGAATGTCAAGTAAATCAGCAAGATAATTGAATAGTAAACTCTCTTAACAAATTTCTGCCTTATTTTGTAATCATCCAATTCAGTTGTAGCTAGTTCTTCATCAATAACAAGTGCTTCTGTCTTTACATCCTCTACAGCTTTAGTCTCTTCATCCTCTTCATCGATTTTAATTACTTTTACCATTACCGTTATTCGTAAAAGATGTTAGTTTCTGGATAGGAATTCCAATATAGTTCAAGACCTGTGTATCCATCATCTGCTGTAAATAACAAAATCTCACCTACTGCATACATGGCAACAGATTCTAAACTACTATCGCCACCATATGCTATATCTTTAACTAAAACAGTACCTTCAACAGTACCATCACTTCTCCATAACTCGTACCCATGTGTACCATCTGTGGCACTAAAATAAAGCAAATCTTCTACGACTGTCAAATAATTAGGATAACCACTATTGCCTCCAAAATAGATATCAGATACCATCATCGTACCATCCTCAGTACCATCGCTCTTCCACAACTCGTACCCATGTATACCATCTGTGGCTGTAAAATAAAGCGTATCTCCTATAACTTCAAAATCTTGTAGATTACCACTACTACCTCCATCGTAGATATCTGATACCATCATCGTGCCATCTTCAGTTCCATCTGTCTTCCAAAGTTCAGTTCCGTTTGAACCATCAGTTGCAGAGAAATAAAGCATATCTCCCATAACTGTGAATTCAGAGGGTGTACTACCATACTCTCCTGGCCGAATATCTTTAACCATTACAGTGCCCTCTTCAGTACCATTAGTCTTCCATAATTCAGTATCGTAATTATTACCTCTACCTGAAAAATAAAGCATGTCACCAAAAGCAGTAAGTCCATTAACGTAAGAACCTGTATCCACTGAATTTAGATCCTTAACCATCATAGTTCCATCTTCAGTACCATCTGTTTTCCAGAGCTCATAATTGCCAGCGCCAGAACCATCTTCCCATGAATCTCTAGCTGTAAAATATAAGGAACCATCAACTTCAACAAAACCACTAGGGTAAGAACCATTAGGATTCCCATATGAATCATTACCTGGGAAAATATCTTTGACAAGTTGAGCTCCAATAACTTGATGCCAGCGCCATAGTTCTATACCATAATCATCAGTATTTGCTTCAAAAATTAGCATACTGCCAAGTGCTGTTATTGAATCAGGAGACGAACCATATGATCCTTCCACGATATCTGCAACCATTATCGTTCCTTCTTCAGTTCCATCTGTGAACCATAACTCAGTCCCATTTACACCATTATTTGCACTGAAAAAAAGTAAATCTCCCATAACTTCAAAATTTTGTGGAGAACTACCATAACCACCTGGATAAATATCTTTAACCATTCGAACCTCCCCTGTATCCAATTCAGCTACCCAAAGCTCTCGGCCATGTTCACTAGTGACTGTTGAAAAAAACACATCACCATTAAACTCAATGAAATCATAGAAGTTCGTACCGTATGAACCTATAGTTATGTCAGCCATAATACCCACAGTCCTGCTTGTACACAATGTAGTAGATGTATCAATTTCTCCAACCTCTAAATGTCCATTGGCGGAAATGCCATCATTACCATCTCCATTGTCAAGACCATAGGAAATCACACGTCCCCCAAAGTCACAACCAAGAGATTCATCGGGATCATCTATTCTTGTGAGAAGAGTGTCTTCGGAAAGACCTGAGTTTTCTCCATCGTCTCCGTCCTCGCCATCGGCTCCATCATCACCATGCTCACCATCAGCTCCATCTTCACCATCAAAACCGTCTTTGCCATCAGTTCCATTAGCTCCATCTTCCCCATCTTGACCATCTTGTCCGTGACAAACAACCACATCACCATCAACCTCAGCATCATCTAAAGTTCCATTTCCATTTTCATCAATTCCGTATTCAATGATAACTCCACCATTGGGACAATCATCTAATGAATCATATTCGGTTGTACGAGATATCGTAGAATATTTTGGTTCATCTTCTATATTGGAAGAATCTTCTTTCTCAATAGGTAGATCTTCAGATTCTATACATCCTGTAAAAGAAGCTGAAAGCAGTACTAAAACAAACAAATAGACTTTGTTCATAAAATACTAAATTCTATTACTATTTAATATTCTCTATTTTGATAATTAATACATAAATAGCATCAATAAATATTAAATTGTGGCAAGCTATAGAGATCTTATAAATTTTTTCTCCGGTGGACAAGCTGGTGTAAGAAGAAAAAGAGCCAAAAAGAATTTTTGTATTAATTGCGATACGGGTGATTCCGAAGAAATAGGAAAGGGTAAAAGATGTGAAATATGTGACTGCCAATTAGCTGTAAATCCTTATTTTGGAAACTGGAAACCCTATACCCATTACCGCCCATTTGGCCAGATAAGGCTAGCAATTCCTATATTTTTACTAATATTTTCTTGGGGCGCCTTTCTTATAATTCAGAACGATGCCTATGTTACAGGAGAACCATGTGATACACAACTTGAAGGTACTTCCTGTGGAACTGCATTGGGGATGGTGTTTGGGCTTGTTTTTTGGACTCTCATCACCGGTTTCCTCAGCTGGAGTTTTGGGGCAGGCCTATTGATTGATTATGTCTACAATCACCCAGGATGGACATACCATAAATGTCCAGAATGTGGCCACGAGGGAAAGAAAGGGCAAGGGACAGGAGGTGCTGAAAATTTCGGAGGATTTATGTGGAATAGAGTTATACCTGCTAAATGTCCAAAATGTAAACTTAAATTCGAAATTGAAAATGTTTCACAATGGGGTTGGCCATACGATGATGAACCCCATGAAGGAAAAATATATGGAGATCCAACAAAAATTAGAGTTAAACCTGAAATTCCCTTCAGGTTCCTGAAATTTGTTATCAAAGAGAATGAACGTTTTCAATCTAGCCATTATGAACTAATCAAAGTAATACCTATTACAGCTACCATCCTTGGAATTGCTTGGTTCTTTGGCATGTTGGATTTACTCATTCTTCTGAGTCTTGTAGCTATAGCCATTCGCATCTTCATTTGGGATCACATACTATTCAAACCTATTTGGGAATTTTACGGTGATATATTGGATGAGGCCTTCGATATCGAAGAAGGCTATGCCGGAGTCATGCGCTGGCCGAACACACCCCTCAAGAAAGCCGCAATAGCTTTTACATTTTTATTAACGTGTATCTTGGCGTTAGTAATTCTACCAGGAGGCATTCTTCAAAATAGTGATAATCCATGGATTAGAGCCCTTGGGGAATTAGTTTGGGACATCATAATATTTATACTAGAATTGATATTCTATTCTGAAAATTAAGGTTATTATTCATTAAATAACTACAACAAACTACTATAAGTAACTAAACTATAGGAAAATATGAAATTAGGAATTGTAATCAGTCAAACCGATCCTGAAACTGTCTGGAACGCTTTTAGGTTTGGTAATTTTTCAATAAAGAAAGGCCATAGTGTTCGAACATTCCTAATTGGAAAAGGTGTAGAATGTGTTGAGATTGATAATGAAGAATTCAATGTTATAGAACAGATAAACAAATACGTTGACAATAAAGGGAAAATATTTGCGTGTGGAACTTGCTTAGTGTCACGCAATAAGGAAGGGAGTCCAATATGCCCTATGTCTACAATGGCTGATCTAATGGAATTAGTGGAAGAATCTGATAAGATTGTTTCATTTTAATTTTTATCATATATCGGAGTTTCATCGAGATGCATCGCTGCTGTAAAAATCCACCAAGTAATCAAATCAAAAGATTGAACCAAACTTTGTTTGCCTGTAGCATTGTCAATAACCATCATATCAATCATAGTTTCTAAAGTATCACAATCTGCATGATAACAATCTGAACCTCCTGTCAAACTTCCCCAATCAACACTTACAACACCTAATTGATCTGCAAAGCGCTCATAATCTGAACGACCTCTATCACTATCATGCACAGATATTGATTGTCTCTTCTGATCTGAAGAATCTACATCCTTCATTGAGGCATAACCCTCCGTATGAAATATCTCACGACCTAACCTTAATGCTTCAGAAGTATTATGATTATCTGTACCTATCCATTCCAAAAGACCTATCATTTCCCATTGATCACCCAAAGTTTCATCATCATAATTAGGTATGCAATCAACTACAAGGGTGTAATAACCTGGCCAATTTGTACCCACTGCATCAGCATTAAGATAATTTGTTATTGTTACTCCTGCTGGAATATTTTCAATCCACATATCACTGCCATCATACCCATTTTCTTCATTACTCCAAAAACAAACAACAATAGTACGTCGATGATCAAACTGAGCAAGGCCCCTGGCTGCCTCCAAAACAAGTGCTACACCTGCTTTATTGTCATGTGCACCAACACTTGTACCTCCTCCTGGACCACTACCTGGTTCTGCCACATCTAAATGTGCGCCTAGTACTAACCATTCATCTGGATACAAAGTTCCTGTTTTGTAACCACATACATTCTCAGCTCTAGGACTACTAGAAGTTCGATAATTGTGTATCTGTGCATCATAACCATAAGAGCTTAACTTACCACTAAAAAAATTCAGGGCATTAGTATAGTCTGGTTGAGGCGGTTCTGTAAATGGCCCCCACAGATCATTGAAATCACCATCGACTGCAATTATCTCCATCATTTCAAAGACTGTTAAACCATCAACTATACCAGTTCCATGTAACGCCCCGTCCTCGACAGTTGAACCTTCTCTAATTGGCCTTAAAACATCCAAAAATGTATACTCTACTGAACCTGTCGTAACATTAGAACGCTGTAGTGAAGGATATGTGGAATTTGTATCTTTGATCTTTGCTCCAATATTATTGTTCAAACCAACTAAATGACCATCCCTATCAACCCATTCCTTCCAGCTCTCATTAGTTTTCCGAATGGGCCATTCTTCACGTCCATATTCTGCCATCAAAAATATGCATTCTTCACTGTTTGGAGGTACAATAATTTGGATTGTGTGTGAAGAATAAGCATCACTAAAATCCAAAATAGTCCCATTCTGAACATATCCTGTCTCTGAGTTAAACATCAAATAAGGAACCAAAACACTCATACTATCTGAACTTACCAAGCGTAAGATCTGAAACTCACCACCTACTAAAAAATCTACAGAAAAGTCCAATTCAAGAGCTTCATCTGCAGAATCATCAACGCAACCTGAAATAGCTGGAAACAACATCAAAAAAGCAATTATTTGAGAAGTCATTCCAGGATTCTGCATGTAAATACATTAAAGCATTCCTTATAATAACTGTATTAAAGATTAAAAAATTATATAGCTTATTTAAATTAAATATATTATATATGTAAATATCCTTTATAAACCTATTGAGAATTCAAACTTCTTTTTCATTCTTTTCATCCGTCTCAATAACTTCTGACTCCACAACCTCTGCCACTACTACTTCACCCTCTACCACAGATTCTGGCTCTGGTTCTGGTTCTGGCTCTGGTTCTGGTTCTGGCTCTGGTTCTGGTTCTGGCTCTGATTCTGGCTCTGATTCTGGCTCTGATTCTGGCTCTGATTCTGGCTCTGATTCTGGCTCTGATTCTGGCTCTGATTCTGGCTCTGATTCTGGCTCTGATTCTGGCTCTGATTCTGGCTCGGAAACTTCATCATCAGAAGGAGAACCATAAACAATATCACCAGTATTCTCATCAAACAAAATCATAGCTTCTTCATCAAAGAAAAAACTACGTTCATCACCAATATATGAACCTACTATCTCACCTGTATTTATGTCAAAAAGAAGTCGAGCCTCAGGATCAAAATATAATTCAGGAATTATCTCCATTCTTTCCATTTCTTCTTCAAATCTTTGATAGGCATCTGAAAGAAGGTATAATGAAGGAAGTAATACACCTACTACAAAAATTATGAATCCGGCATTTGGCATCCAAACTGAATGGAGTGCAACTTGCTCGCCTTGAATACGCCCTGAACAACCTTCTACTTTACCAACTATTGTAATGTCATTAGTATACAAACATTCCTTCGGACCAAGTGAATGATCTTCATGCATTGCATCAGGAATCCCCATCACAGCATACAATCCTAAAAATATAACAAAAACAATAACGGCTATATGCCCTCCAAATGAAACTGCTAACAAATCATTCCTAGCTACTTTTGGAAACAGGTCATAATCTCTAACAAAAATCAAACCTGAAGCAATGATAGAAACAAAAAAGATAGTGTAAAAAATTAAACTTAAATTATAAAAAACCGAAGATCTTTCTTCATAACCCTCCGAAAAATGAATTACCTCATTTTCTCCCGTAATGTTTGTTACAACTATCTCGTTTAAATAAAAATTGTAATCTGAGAATTTAGGCAAAGTTTCTGTGTCTTCATCAGTGGCATCATAGAAATACTGTTCTTTAACGGTAAACCATGAACCTAAACTCCCCCCTACCATTAACAGTAAAATAATCACTAAGAAAGGAATAACTGAAATTACTTGTGAAATTTTCTGACTTAGGTCCATATATGGAATTTCTTAATGGTTTATTTAATGGTTTACAAAAAATCATATAAAGAATTATCAATTATATAATAAAAGAAACTTTAAAAAATATCAAACAATAGTAATACAATTGTCAAAGAAATATACTATACCTATTAATAGTAATATTTGATTAAGGTAAAATAATGAGTGCAAAGTCCCGACTATTTTTACTCTTGGTTGTGTCACTAATAGGAACCCTCTTTGCACTCATCCCGGCAACTGAAGCTGAATCCTCTTTTGAAATAGAAACAATTACGCATCAATATTCAGAAATCGAGAACCATATTAATATCAGTGTTAATAATAGTGCTGAAAAAGAAATAACTTACAGCCTATCAATAGATATATTTAATGAAGAATTACAAAATAACCTAATTTTAGAAACTCCAAGCAAGATGTTTGCAATAAACTCAATAGATGAACAACAAATTAATTTTACATTTACTATACCACATTCAGGAAAATACACTTTTAATTTAACCTTATTGTCTAATAGTGAAGGTCAACTATCTACATATTATATCGAAAAATCTTACTTATTTTATCAATTAAAAGAAGTGGATCTCCAAAATATTGTGAAAGATTATTACCCTGATGAAAATGATCTAACAAAATGGCAATACAATGATTTTGATAAAAAAATTGAAATCATCTATCTAGAGAATCCTTATAACACAGCTATTGTTTTGGGGCCATTTAATACAGAAAAAAGAGAGAACAACATACTTGAATTTGAAAGTACATTCTTAAAGTCAGATACAGCAAATTTTACTATATCGTATACTCTTGAATTTGATAGCCAATTGTTATACCGAACTGAATGGACTGAAATATACAGCCTAAGTAAAGATACCAAAGAAATAATATCAATAAATCTTACTAAATCTTCAGAAGTTTACATAATGTTATCTGCAGCAGACACTGTAGGAAATCAAACCAATTATTGGGATATAACTAAAATAAACTATAAATTCATAACAATTAAACATGATTTGAAAATTACCTCTGAAAAACATTATTTTTATGATATTGAACAGGAACCCGAAATATTTATAACTCTAGAAAATATAGGAATATTCGACCAACAGCTTGGAAATATTTCAATAATAGTTGAATTGTATTATCAAAATGAATATATTGATTCTTATAGTAAATCACTAACCCTTCAAAGTAATGAATCCCAAATAATTGATTTCCGTTTTTTAACCATAAATAATCCTGGGAACTATTATTGTAAAATCAGAACTATTATTCTCAATGAAAATATTTTCTTGTCTGATTTAATTACTTTTATATCTTTTTCAACAGTGAATTTGGGATCATTTGAGTTGAATTTTACAGACAATAGCAATAATTTAGCTATAACTTCTGAATCAAATAGTATTAATCTCTTATTGGAAAGTAATGATATTGATAATTTAATATTTAATAATACAAATGAAACTATCCATTTATTAGAACAATATTATTTGATAAAAATATACGATGTGGATAAAACATTACTCATTGAAACAAAGACCAATGGTGCATATGGCCATATTATCTCCTCAATTATAATGGATGAATACAAATTTAGTGCAGTGGCTGAAGAAAATATTATCGAAACAATTGAAGGAATAATGGCCCCTACAATATTATTTGAAAAACAAGAAGACTATTATGCAACTATCATCATAGACAATAAAGGATTCCATAAAGAAGAGTATATCCTATCTTACTTATTTGCAAGTACATTTGTTTATTCGGTTGAGGGACCTGAAAAACTAACCATTAATGCAGGAGAAAAAGCCTTTATCCCTCTAAAAATAGTCCCACATAATAAGATTCCAAGAGAAGGAGGAAGTCAGTTAAATATTGAAATTAACAATCAAGATGAAACAAGAATTATAACCTATATTTTGAATTACAAGAATACTGAAATAACCATTTTAGAACATACTTGTGATAGGCAAGCCTTACTAATAAGCCAAAGTATAAGTTGTAACACAGTTATTACTAATGTAGGATATGCTAGTAAGGATTTAAATATTAAAATTGGAGCTATAAACAACTTACAAGAGCAAATTATAGAAGATATAGATATCGGAAAACTAAATAATGGTGAATTATGGACATTTAGAACAACATATATGCCTCAAGAAGAAGGTAAATATAAAATATTTATTAATGTTAAGGATGACAGTGGAATAATTACATCGTATGAAATGAATGAAGAAATCAACGTCATTCAAATACAAAATGAAATCGAAGAACCAATTATCTCTTTTCAAATGCCCAAAGTCAAACTAACTAGCACTCTTCTTACTTTCTCAATATTAGGATTAGGATATCAATTTAAAAGATCTGAAAATTTTAAATATTTGACATTTAAATTCTTTATTCCTCTCTACTCCAGACTTCAAAAAGATACACTTGCTGACGAACCTACACGTCAAAGCCTTTTACAACATATTTATTCAACCCCTGGTTCAAACTTTAAACAACTTAAAGAAAAATTTGCCCTCCATAACGGAACTTTAGCGCATCATATAAACATATTAGAAAATCATAATATGATAATGTCGCACCGAAGTGGAAGACAAAGACTATTTTTCCCATTTGGAGGTAATAGCCGAATTATGACAAGAAACTCATTAATTACTAATAAAACCCAAAAAGAAATAGTCGAGATTATAAAAACTAAACCTGGTATAACTCAATCTATGATTTCTCAACAGTTAGCTGTAAGTAGACAAAAGATAAACTATCATGTTAATTCTTTAGCAGCAAAATCCTACTTAAAAGTTGAAAAGCAAGGAAGAATAACAAGATTATATCCTACACATTTTACTTAATGGCGGGCCAGGAGGGATTCGAACCCCCGGTCGATCGGTTAAGAGCCGATCGCTTTACCTAGCTAAGCTACTGGCCCACACTATCTGATGTGAGGAAAATGCCTCTACAAAATATTATCAATCTAGAATTTACCAAACAAATTAAGACCAAGAAAAATAAGAAAAACTATAGTACCTATAGTACTCTTCCAATCCATTTGAGAAGCCCACTGTTCAGGTGGACTCTGAGAAGGTGTATTGAGGACAGGTGCCGTAACGCCTGAATTTCTATCAATATTTTTTTGATCCCATTTACTATTAGAAGCGCCCCACCAATCTGATTTATCTTCTTGTACTGCTCTAATTTCATTAGGTAGAATGTTTGAGGCTTCCATATCCAAATTCCGAATACTCCTCTTTGAAAACTCCAAACCACCTATCGCAAGAAGTATTGAAAAGACTAATAGTAAAGGACTACCTGAAATTGCTGCAGCATTCCAGGCTGCGTGTATAAAAACAGCGAATATGTAATATTTTACTACTACGGAAAACGATTCCTTATTAACCAAATAGCGGGAAATTCCATGACCAGTAAATGATGTGGCAGTTAGATGTAACAAAATGGATGAAACCGTCCTTAAAGTAACAACTATCAAGACTCCCAATAAACCTGAAGAAACGTAACCCTCTGATAAACCATAAAGAATATTCTCTGTAGCACCAAAACCCAAACCACAAGCCGCACCATAAACAATACCATCTTCTATTTCATCTATTTCTCCACGAACTGAAGAATTTCTAAACATCACTAGAGGTTTAACAAATTCTTCCACAATTGGTGCTATTAATACAACCGTAAAAACAAAAGCTAAATCCTCATTATTTCCTGAGAAAACATAAACTAAAGTTCCCCCTAAACTGTTAAGAAGCAAAGCATAAAAGACACCTGAAACAGCACCCCAAATAAAAGCAGTTTGAACTACAGACCATGGTTCTTTATCCTTCTTTTCAGAATTACGGATCGACTTCAAATACAAATAAGCTGGACCAAAAGACAATATAGAAGCAAATACAAAAGGCCAAAAGCCACCAACACCTACCAACATTAAAACAATTAGTACGATGAAAACCCATTGCCTTTTTGATATCTCCATGATTGTCCTCTTTAATTAATGAAACATACTATATAACCGTGTTTCAGAAATATACTGAAGTTTTCTAAGTTACGTGAATACGTCCCAGATGCACATACAAAATTCCTCTCCTAATCATTTTGTTCATTTGAAGACGGGGATTCGGGATTCCCTCTTCCCCAGCCAAAGAAAGTAACTCATCAGGAGGTATGCCGGAACCTATATCTAAGTTCCTAACTAATTCCAATAGCTTGAACTTAGGTGTATCACTGATATCCATATCATCCAATTCCTCCGCTTTCTCTGCTTGTTTTGAGACAGAAATAGTTGCTTTTTTGGAAATAAAAGACCTCCTTTTTTGTTTTTTTATTCTTATTTTTCTAGGAGAAGGGTCTCGCAACGGACCAGCTACCTCATCTAATTCCTCCTTAGCCTTTTCCATTTCTTCCCTGTATTCCTCCAAATATTCCTCAATTAAATCCTGTAAAAGATCAACAGGAGTCATTCCCTCAATTTTACACCTTTTATTGAACAAATCCCAGTCCTTACGGAAATCAGTAGGAATGCTCATTCGGAAATTAAGGCGCTTTGGAGCCACAGACATACATACCATCTGGTAGTATAATACTTGTCCCCACTCCAAAAAATCACTAAACCTTAACTGATGTCCTATATAAAATACTAGAACTGAAAAAATATCTGAATTTCTTGATTTATATACTTATGCCCTATAATATCCAACAAAGTGAATAAAAACTTCAACCTTGGACTATCTTAACTTTATAATTGGCCTTTAAACCTTAGTTTATAAAATATCAATTTTACAATATCTCCAAATATTCAGATTCAAGTTTATCAATAATACTAGACCATGAAAAATCTTTAGAAAACTTTCGCCCATTGCTCCCCATCTCTCTACAAAGCTTATCATCGGCTAGTAATAATGAAACTCTATCTGCTAGCATAGTTGGATTATTATAGTCTACTAAAAAACCATTGATGTCCTCTGACATAGCTTCGGGAATGCCTCCGACTCTAGAACCAATAACTGGAGTAGCGGCGGCAGCAGCCTCTAGTAAAACTATTCCAAAAGCTTCATATTCAGAAGGTAAAATCAATATACTAGCTGCAGATAGAGCTGAACGATAAACATCATCATCTACGTGTCCTAAACGATGCATTCTAACATTCATCAATTTAGCTTCTTTATCTAAATCTTTACCTAATCCCATATCAGCCCCCATCAAAACTAAGTCAAAATCACCAGAAAGATCCAAAATAGACATAGCCTTAATCAAATCAGAAAGACCTTTGTTGGTAGCCAAACGACCTGCAAATAGGACAAATTTTCCAGAAATAGTAGGATGCTTGTCTCTAAATATATTAGTGTCAGGTATTTCTTTCCAATCATTCCAATTAATTCCATTATAAATTATCTTTATATTTTCATCATTAAGACCTATTTCTGATACAAGTATATTTCTTTCATGTTTACTTACACAAGTTATCAAATCTGCTGCCTCCATTGTTGCCTTACCAATCCTAGAATCATAAAAATTTCGTAAGGTACGTCTTTTGGAACCTCCCCACATTGACCATGAAGGATGAAAATGGGGTGTGATTACCCATGGTATGGATTGCAATCTTTCTTTCAACCACGCTGCATGATTCTGAAAATAACCATACGAATGAGTGTGAATTATATCTGCCTTTTTTGATAAGAACGAGGTTACCATACCAGGAGCTAAGACATAATGGGCCTCACCAGATACACTAAAAGCCCGATGTCTTGCTACTGAAATCCCCCCTACTCTAGAAGGCATTTCCTTTTTTACGAAAGGCGTTTCAGTATACAAATCAGTAGTTATTACTTCTACTTTGTGACCCTTTTCTGATAATCCTTCTGAATAAGCCTTAACAACGGTTTCAGCACCCCCTGGTGCAGGAGGATACCTGACACAACCTTGAATGATATTCATTAAATTCCCATACAAGGCGCCTTTTAAGCCCCCGACCTTAACCACTTATTGTCTGAAATGATGGATACTAGTAGACCGCTTTCAAAACATCTTGAAGAATTGCGTACTCATTTGATTTTACCCTTTGTTTGTAATTTTTTTCTATTCCTAATATTAATAAATTATGCAAAAATAATTATAACTGAATTACTAAATATTGTAAATTTAGATCTAAGTAATTTAACAACTTATAGTCCAACCGAACTAATAAGATTAAAAATATATGTTAGTTTAATTGGAAGTATAGTTATATGTCTACCTATTTGGTTTTTAGGATTTTATAATTTTTCAAAATTAGGATTAACAAAAAATGAAATAAGAGGACTAAAAGTGTGCTTTTCTATGGGGCTACTTTTGTTCTTAATAGGATCTATCTCTGGAATATATTATGTTGCTCCCACGGCTATTGATTTATTTATTAATAATGATTCTCTAGTAATTGCTAAATTATCAATCTACGAAACAACCAAATTGATAATCAGTATTTCTATTTTTTGTGGTTTCCTTATTAGTTTACCACTTTTAACATTATTCGCTACAGACTACAAAGATAATATAAAAGATATTCGTAAATATATGTATATTTTGATAATATTAATTATAATTATTGGAACACCTGAACCTACGCTAATTATCAATATATGCTTTCTAATTGTCTTTGGCGTAATTATGGAAACAGTCTTAATTATAGCAGGAGAAAAAAGTGCGAATTAAACCATTCCAGAAGTGTCTTCTTTATTCATTAATACCACTAGCTACTTTGATACGAATATATCATCATTACAGATGGAGAATATGGGGAAGCGATACTGGAGAATATCTGTATTTGACAAGAACACTTATAGAAAATGGACAGATGTTGACTGAGAATTATCTTGGTTGGGGAAGAGCATATCCTGATTTCCAAGGTATACAAATTCTTGCAGGAACGATCGCTCTGCTAACTAAAATGGAATATCAACAGTCTCTATTGTGGTTTATTCCACTTCTTTCCGCAATTTCAATTCCAACTTTTTTCTTTATAGGCAAAAAAATAGCTGGATTTACTCCTGCCTTATTCGCTTCAGCATTTTATAGCGCTACTTTTGCAGTTGTATATGCAAACTCACATGCAATGCCTGGAGGATTAGCTGAACTTTTAGGATTTACATTTTTACTAGGATGGATTAATTTTCTACAAACAAGAAATAAAACAAATATTTGGCTACCTTTTATTGTAATATCCTTTTTAGGGCTATTAATTACACACCATTTTACTCTACTATTGATAGTAGCTGCTATAGTGGGAATATTAGTCGTCGAGATATCAGCAGGTAACAACAAAATAGCGAAACCAGGAATATCAGTTATCGGAATAATATCCCTTATAATATCCTTATATTGGCTAATATATGCAAAATCATTTCAAGAAATGCTCAACGATAGTGCCTTTAGTACAATATCAGACAATATTCCAATTACGGGAATATTAGTATCTATTCCTATACTATCTTTAATAATTTTGTGGTGCGTAAAAGATTATCTAAAATTACCTATATTTAGCGAAAATATTAAACATGATGTCTTGCAAAAAAGAATTATTCTTGCATTTATAATCTCCCTAATTGGAGTTACTATAATTCTTTGGAAAGGTGTACCTGGAACAATAGCTCCATTACAGGCTGGTGAATTCCAAGCCTTTCCTTACTTGACAATAAATGTATTGTGGATTTCGCTAGCTGTTGTTCCAACACTAATAACTGCCAAAAAAAATGGTTGGATTATATGGGGTTGGATTATACCAATATTAACTCTAGCTACAATAGGTGGTATTACGGGATCGCATCTACTTATTGCCTACAGACATGCACCTTATCTTTTAGCACCTTTAGCATTAATGGCAGGTATAGGATTTAATTTCTTTCTAAAAGGATTTGAAATACCTAAAAGGAAATGGTACTCTATAACTACTATTCTAATTTTTCTAACTTGTGCATCAATGGCATACCCTCCTCCTGAAGTTATGGGTGGATTTCAGGAAGGAACAAATGATAAAGAATTAAATGCCATCTTATGGATGAAATTCTCTGAAAAAGATACACTAGTAGTTAGTGATCACAGACTAAGTAGTCTAGTCTTCGGATTCACAAAAACAAATGCCAGTTGGGAAAATGGAGCCGAAGTGATAACTGGAGATACTGAAGAAGCCATTAAAGCTGGAAAAAGATTGTCTACACCTCAGGCTGGAGTCAAACAAGTCTCATACATAATTATCTCAAAAGAAATGCAAAAAGGAGTTGCTCTTCTACAATGGGATCATGCTGAGGAATTAACAGGAGAAGCAAAGACTAAATTTACAAATAACGACCAATTTCCTATTTGGTTTGATAATGGCGATACCTCTATAATGAGAATGAATTATAACTAATTATGGATACTAAAGAAGCTAAAAGGGAAGCAAAGAAAATCTCTGAATGGATAATCAAAATAAGAAGAGAATTACACCGGCATCCTGAGCTTATGTATGAGGAAGTCAAAACTAGTGCACTAGTCCGAAGAGAACTAGATAAACTAGGAATACAATATAAATCACCAATAGCTAAAACTGGTATTTTAGCCTCATTGGGAAATGGTAATGGACCTTGTGTGGCTCTAAGAGCAGATATGGATGCATTACCAATCCATGAAGAAACAGATGTCCCTTTCAGAAGCGAAGTTGATGGTAAGATGCATGCCTGTGGTCATGATTGTCATACTGCCATGCTGTTAGGTGCTGCAAAGATTCTCAAAGGAAAAGAAAAAGAATTTAATGGAACTATAAAATTATTCTTCCAGCCAGCTGAAGAGGGTGGTGCTGGTGGTAAATTAATGAGAGATGAAGGAGCTCTAGAAAATCCAAATGTGGAAAGAATTTTTGGACTGCATGTTTGGCCTCAAATGCCTACTGGCCAAATTGGATCAAGAGAAGGTACTTTCCTAGCTGCCACAACATTTTTAGATTTAACAATAAAAGGAGTAGGAGGGCATGCTGCCGTCCCCCACTTAACTAAAGATCCTGTTCTTACTTCAGCCCAAATTATTACAAACCTCCAATCAATTATTTCACGTGAACTTGATCCTTTAGACTCAGGTGTTGTAAGTATCAGTGCAATACATGGAGGTCAGGCTGCAAATGTTATTCCTTCAGAAGTGAAAATATTAGGAACTTTGAGATCACTAACAATGGATGGACTCAAATTTTTGCAAGAAAGGGTTAAGGAAATCGCAGAAAAAATTGCTGAATCACATGGTTGCCAGGCTATTGTAGAATATCCAGGTAATGATTATCCGCCAACTGTAAATGATGGAGAAATGTGGGAATTTGCTAAGAAAGTAGGTAGTAATATGTTGGGAGAGTCAAATGTAAGCGATCTTGATGCAGTTATGGGAGGAGAAGACTTTGCATATTATACGGAAAAAGTTAAAGGATGTTTTGTGGTCTTGGGCGTTCAGAATGAAGATATCGATGCCGTTTATAGTGTCCATCATCCTATGTTTAAAGCTGATGAAGAAGCCTTGCACATAGGAACTGCACTACATACTGTATTTGCTTTAAGGAGCTTGGAAGAACTAGGAACTTGAAAAAGTTTCTAGTAATTTATCCTTTTTATTTTAGTATCAAAAAGACTATTCAACCGTAACCGATTTCGCTAAGTTACGAGGTTTATCTATTTCAGTTCCTAATTCAAGAGATATATAATAAGACAAAAGCTGTAAGAATACAGCTACTGGAAATGGTGAAAGAACTGGGTCAATTTCAGGTAATTCAAAACTATAATCAGAAACCTTAGTGGCATGAATATCTCCCTTTTGAACCACCGATATCACAGGTGCTTTCCTAGCTGAGATTTCTTCAATATTCGATACTAACTTAAGATATGTATGATCCTGCATTGCAATTGCAATAACTGGAGTGTTCTCACTCAATAATGCTAAAGGACCATGCTTCAGCTCACCGGCTGGATATCCTTCGGCATGAATGTAAGATATTTCCTTTAACTTAAGAGCACCCTCTAAGGCTAACGGATAATTTATATTCCGTCCTACAAAAAATACTGAACTAGATTTTATAAAATGCGGAACAAGTACTTTAATGGATTCAGAATTATTCAATACTTGTGTAATTTTACTAGGTAATTTTCGAATTTCAGTTTCCCAAGTTTTTACTTGAGGGTGAGACATAGAACCTGATTTAAAGGAAAGATGTACTGCTAATGCATACAAAACTTGCATTTGTGTTAAGAATGTTTTAGTTGAAGCAACCCCTATCTCTTGACCAGCTTTTGTGATTATTACATCATCGACTTCTCGTGTAATTCGACTTCCAGGAACATTACAGATTGCAATAGTATGACAACCTTGCTGTTTTGCAGCTCTTGATGCAGCCAAAGTATCTGCTGTTTCCCCACTTTGTGAAATTAAAATAACTAAAGGTCTCGAGGAAAGTAATCCACCAACGCCCTGTACTGGTGCAGCATATCGAAACTCAGAGGCATAATTAACTGAAACGGGAATAGCAGTTAATTGTTCTATAACATATTTACCAACCAAACCAGCATGATAAGAAGTACCACAAGCCACTACTGAAATACTTCCTATTTTCCATGATAAATCCAAATGTTCAAGAGGAGAATCCACAAACAATTCAGTTAATGAATCATGAAGTGCCTTAGGTTGTTCAAAAATTTCTTTCAACATAAAATGATCAAAACCACCTTTCTCAGATACTTCAGTATATTCTTCGACAGTCTCTACAACATAATTTATTTTTTCTAATTCTTTGTTAAACACTTCAATTTCATTCGGATTTACCTTTACAATCTCATAATCATTAGGATAAACTATTTTCTGAGTATATTTGAGAATAGCATAGACATCACTAGCAAGATAATTTTCATCATTTCCCAATCCAATTATTAATGGAGTCTCATAACGAACGGCTACTATCTCTTCAGGGTTATCAACATGTATTACTGCTATTGTAAAAATACCTTCAATTACTTCTAACGTTTTGCTTACGGCTTCAACAAGATTACCAGAATAAAACTTAGAAATCAAAGCAGGTAAAACTTCAGTATCTGATTCACTTACAAACTTGCACCCTTCTTTCTCTAAATCTTCCTTAATAGAAAGATAATTATCAATTGTTCCATTGTGAACCACTGCAACTTCATTTGTCTCATTCGTATGTGGATGCGCGTTAGAATCAGAGGGGGAACCATGTGTAGCCCATCTTGTATGCCCAATACCCATATTAGCTTCTGATGGTACTAAAATTGACTCAAGATTAGCAATAGGTCCCTCTTTCTTAGAAGTAATTAAACTTTTTTCATGCAAAGTAATTCCTGCTGAATCATAACCTCTATACTCAAGTTTTTTCAATGATTCGATAATAATCTCACTTGCTACTTTTTGGCCAGTATATCCTACGATACCACACATCAGATAATATCTCCTTGGAAGTCTGCATTATAAACCTCACCCTCACCTATATTAGCTCCTGAAAAAAGTATAGAACCACCCTGAAGTGTAGCTCTACTAGAAATAACACAATTATCTCCTACCATAGCACCTCGGTTACTGATTGAAAATTCTTTATCAAAATAAAGAATATTTCTTGTACTTGGTATTGCAATTGAATGAGAACCAAAAGAAACACTTGAACCCAGAACACTACCTTTGATACAAGAGTAACTACCTATCTCTGAGTTTTTCATAATGATACTATCTTTTAATTCCGAAAAAGGACCTATTGTTGTATTATCACCAATAGATACAGAGGAACCTATTACTGCATTGGGACCTATATCGCAATTTTGACCGATGGCTATTGGCCCCTCAAGATAAGTTCCAGAACGAATTACACTTCCACGGCCAATAGACACATCACCTTTAATTGTTACATTTCGCTCTATCTTTCCATTGCGATAAAGTAAATTATTCCTTAAGGCCATTTGATTACCCTCAGTTAAATCCCAAGGGTAAACTACGTTATGCCAATATTCAGAATTAATAACTTCAAAATTAGAATCTACCATTATTTTTTGAAGGGCCTCACCAATGTGTTGTCCTCCTGCTGAAACCAGCTTATCTGCAGTTAACCTCGAAATTTTCATGATTCCAGTAAAATGAATGCGGCCGTATGCATCGGGATTATCAAAGGTGATTACCGAGTTACCTGAACGAATTTCAATCTCCCCCCATTTAGACCACCTATCTGCCTTCCCCGAGAGTAAAGCTTCGCCTGGATATTTCTGCAAAAGCACAAAAGAAACTGCTGAAACATAATTATCTCCAGGAACTAGAATAAAATCACCTCCTATTTTTTCTATACCTATTTGAAATGCATCTATTGTTCCAGTAGGTTTTTCCTGAATTCTATAATTTATATTTGCACCAAAATGTCCGCCATCTCCAAAATAAGACATTACACTATTCTTACAATATCCTACAACTATGGTTATGTCTTTAATTCCTGAAGAGACTAAACCTTCTACTAAACTGCCCAATATTGGCTTATTAGCTAATGGAATCATACCTTTTGGTTTATCCTTAGTCCAACTACTCATACGGGCACCTTCCCCAGCAGCCAAAATGAGTGCTTCCATATTTTGTGTTCAGCCGGGACCCTTTATGACCTTTATTATTCCAACCAAACCATATTTTAGCAACGTTATTAAGAAGTGTGGAATACGACTGTGATGCAGCTATAATTGGAGGGGGGCCTGCTGGAAGTACTACGGCAATGTATGCTGCAAAAAATGGTGCTAAAGTAATCGTTATTGATAGACGTAAAGTAGTCGGTACTCCCTTACAATGTGGAGAATTAGTGCCTACTAATAAAGAATTGAAGAAACTATGTCCTAACGTTCCTGACATCGATAAATTATTTCAAACTCCAAAAACTGCAATTTCAAGACGAACCAATACAATAGGACTTGTGACTCCATCAGGAAAGAAACTTATCTATCCATTTGAAGGACAGATTCTATATCGACCAGTACACGATCAAAAACTAGTACATATGGCAAAACAATATGGTGCTAAATATATTAATGAATCTAGAGTAAATGATATTCATGATCACTCTTTGATACTGAAGAATGGTAAAGAAATAACTGCAAAAATAATAGTGGGATGTGGAGGCCCTCATGATCCTTTGAGGAAGAAATTCTGGAAAGAAGACTCATTGAATATAGCTGTAAACTTTGTTTTAATGGATGGTGATTTTGAAGACCAAGTTAACCTCTACTTTGGATCTACAGCTCCCGGTGGTTATGCCTGGATGATACCAAAGAGGGGAGGTGCCAATATTGGAATAGGAATACAAAAACGCTTCTCAAAAGGGAAAAGTTTGAACTCAATGGCTGAACAATTTTTTTCTGCCTTTGATGGTAAAATAACGTATAAGGGCGGAGGAATACTACCAATGTCTGGAACCATTAGACATTTTGTGAAAGAACATTATATGCTAGTGGGGGATTCAGCAGGGATGGTACTTCCATCTAATGGTGCCGGAATAACAACCGCTATGATTGGTGGCCGAATTGCAGGTCAAGTTATAGCTGAAAATATAAGAAATAAAACTCCATTAAATGAATACCAAAAAAGATGGAACTTACAAATGGGAAAAGTTATGAAATATTCTAAAAGAGGAATTATGTGGGGTGGAATGATGTTTAGATCACCTGATATATTGGTTAATGCTTCCTTTAATCGTCTAACAAAACCTATAATTTGGAGGGCTATAACATGCAAACCGATGTTTGGATTGTTCTAGACAGTTGCGCTTTTCTTAGCCAAAATCATCCTGAAGGGAAATTAGCTACAATACATGAAATAGAAGACGAATTAATTAATCGACAAAGTAAACAATACTTCTCTAATCTTGTGGAAAAGGGATTGAAACTTATAGAACCTGGAGGAAAATCTGAAGTCCATGTCCAAAATAAAGCTAGTGAAACAGGAGACCTAGATGTTTTATCAAATCCGGATCTAAAGATTTTAGCATTAGCATATGAAATAGAAGGTACTATCATTTCAGATGATTTTGCAATCCAGAATGTAGCACTTTACATGGGACTCAAATACCTATCTTGTAACGGAAACCAAATTAAGGAATTAAGAAAGTGGAAATACAAATGTTCAGCTTGTAATTTTGTAACTACTAATAAGACTGAATCTTGTAAGGTATGTGGTAACAAGGATATATTTAGAATTAAATCAAAATGAAATTTACTATATCTCTAGATCAGGTGCATCAACAAGCATTGCGCTTAATCCACCAACTATATCTATTGTAGATACACCTTCCTTTTTCAAAAAAGACACAGCTGCCAAAGATTTATGCCCATTACCGCAATAGAGAACATCGCCCTTTGAGACTAAACTAGGATTTTGAACTATATCAATTAATGGAGTATTAATTACATCTTTAACATGCAAAACTTCCCAATCCTCTGAATTACTCACATCCTTCATAACTGAGACATATTTGTGAGCTTCTGTAGCTTTATACCTACTGATGGTGTTTGTATTTTTACCTTCATTCACCCATTTTGAAAAATCAAAAGTATGTAAATCTTCAAAACCTTCTATCTCAAGTCTAAGAAAAGCTTCACTACCTCTATGATCCTTACAAATAATCACTAAAGGTTCTTTCTTAGAAAAAAGACAAGTAGCCATATACTCGAATGAACCATTAATGCTAGCATTGACTGAATCAGGTATAAAAGATGAGGCGAAATCATCTGTCGGTCGACAATCAAGTAAAGAAACTCCAGTCTTTTGAAATGATTCAAATTTAGCAAGGGTAATGCTTGTCATCAATTATAGCCAGAGTTTGTATATTTAAAATATACTAAAAATCTCCCAAAGTAAACTGTCTAGCACGTGGCTTAGCCTCTACATATTTTTCTAAGGCCTTTTCCACTCGACTCTTATTGAAAGAATAATCATTACAAAGATAAGAAAATGTTGATTCCACATTAGGAGTTTTCCATTCTGGTGTGAAATCCACAAAAGGATGTTCTAAGAACAAAGCACGAATCTCATCCAAATTCTCAATTGATTTACCTAACTTTTCAAGAGCGCCTTCTGCTCTACCAAATTCTTGCACTAATTTCAAACCTCTTTTAGGTCCTACACCGTCTATTCCTGGATTAAAATCAGTACCCATCAATATAGCTACATCAATTAATTGCTCTCTATTAAGTTCTAATATCTGAAATGATTTTTCCAAGTCTATAATTTCTGGAGAAACTTCCACCCATTTTTGTTGCTTGGGTAATTTACGCCTTCCTGAAAGTGTCAAATTACGTATAAACTTTGAAGCACCAAATAAAACTGTATCGAAATCCTGAGAGGCTCCATAATCAACCATACCTTGGTTCAAAAGTGAAGCAACTTGGGCTTCACCCTCACTAGGTGCATCCACCCAAGGAATACCTAATAAATCAAGTAATTTTTTTGATTCGGATACCATACTTGAATCCAAACGTGTAGTCTGCTGTGCCTTTGTTCTAGCTGTTTCTATATCTCCAGCCTCTATTGCAGCTTCCCATTCTATTTGAGCTTTAAGCTTCCTCTGTCTTCTTTCTTCTAACAAATTCTTCTTCAAGGCAGGTGGTTTACCATCAAATACAATACATAATTTAATGCCATTTTCAACTAATTTAGAAAAACGAAAAAAAATACCACTAAGATGACTAGTTACACGACCTTCAGAGTCTGTAAGTAAACTACCATCTACCTGTCTAATACTAGTCAAAAACTGATAAAGAACATTATATCCATCAATAGCAATCCTCTGGCCACTTAATTCTTCTACTTTTATCTTACGAGTTTCAAGTAATGGGCCTAATTGTATTCCCATTATCCCTTTATTACCCCTATAGGCTTTAACTTTGCTACTTTATTAGCAATACCTGAATTATGACATACATTTACTACTTCTGATACATCTTTATACGCTCCAGGAGCTTCTTCAGATGCAACTCTTGGTGAACGTGCTTTAACATATATGCGATGCTTTTCCCATAAATTCTTTATTATATTCTCAGAATTAAAAGACTTTAAAGCTGTTTTACGACCCATAGCACGTCCTGCACCATGACAAGTTGAACCAAATGTCTGTTCCATAGAACCTGCGGTGCCTGATAGAACATAACTAGAAGTTCCCATATCTCCGGGCACAATTACGGGTTGCCCGAATGACCGGTATTTTGAAGGTATATCTAAAGAACCTGGACCAAATGCTCTTGTGGCCCCTTTTCGATGTACACATAACTTTTCACCTCCATGCTTTTCAATTTTAGCAATATTATGCGACACGTCATATACTGTACTCATTCCTAAACTTTCACCATCACCCCCGAAAATATTAGAAAATGCTTTCCGAGTTGCATAAGTAATTAAAGAACGATTTGTCCAAGCAAAATTTGCTGCTGCAGACATACCTCCTAAATATTCCTTAGCCTCTCTTGTATCAAGAGGAGCTGCAGCCAATTGCTTATCTGCCAACTCAATACCTTCTCTCTTACTAGCCTTTAAAACGCAATCAAGATGATCTTGACAGACTTGATGACCACAACCCCTAGAACCAGTGTGCATCATAACTACAGTTTGACCCTCAAAAAGACCAAATACTTTAGCTGTAGGCTCATCAAAAATTGTTTCAACTTTTTGAACCTCGAGAAAATGATTGCCACTTCCTAAAGAACCTACCTGCTTTTTCCCTCTCTCTCTTGCATATTGAGACACATATTCTGGAGATGCATCCTTAATACATCCATTTTCCTCTAAAAAATCTAAATCTGTATCCCAGATATAACCTTCTTCTGAAGCCCACCGGCTACCAATAGATAAAACTGAATCCATATCTCTATCTGACAATCGTATTTTTCCTTTAGAGCCTAAACCGGCAGGTACTTCTGAGTATAATTCATTAATTAATTCCTTTTGTTTAGAACGAACATCTGTTTCAAGTAAATTTGTTCGCAACAACCGAACACCACAATTAATATCAAACCCCACTCCCCCGGGAGAAATTACACCTATTCCCTCACCAGATAAACTTGTTCTAAATGCTGCAACGCCACCGATAGGAAACCCATAACCCCAATGAATATCTGGCATTGCCAAACTAGCATCAACAATTCCTGGTAGTTTAGCAACATTAGCTACCTGTTGAACTGCAGAATCCATACCTGGATGTTCAAGAAGAGATTTAGATGAGTATATTCTACCAGGAACATTCATCCCCTCCTGCTTGGGTAATTCGAAAATATTTTTATCTTTCTGAATTAAGTTATCTATCATTGAGTAGACTCTTCTGCTGGTTCATACTTAGAAGGACAACCCATTTGTACTTTATCGGCATTTAAAACCAACTCACCATCTACCATAATTAAATAACCTGTAAATGTAGCACCTTTATCCTCTGCAAAGGTATCAGGAAGTACTAAACTAGATATATCTATTTTCAAGGAAAGGTTACCATCAATTAAAATACAATCTTCTACTTTTAAATCACTAATAGTACCGTGAACTTGGAGATTAGCGCCTTCTTTATATTTCCCAGAAATTGCTTCTTCAACCGTAACATAAGTGGACTGTGCACCAACTGAAAGAAAAACAAGTATTCCAGTGGCAATCAAAATTCCAAAAGAAAAAAGACCTTTTGACCATGAAGACCATGGTAATTTAGTACGTCTTTCAGATTCTATCATTTTTCAATTCTCTCTACTTTATTGCTCAATTCTCTAAATTTACTCGAAAGATACAAAGTATAGGAACCTATTGCAACCCAGAATATAGTCATACCCCCCCACAAATAAAACATATCATCATCAGAAGGTTTGTTTATGTCTATCTTAAAAGTAGTATTCGCAATAATCTCTCCGCCTTGAGACTGTGTTATTCTTAACTCTAAATTAAAATTAAACTTTTCTGACATAAAAGTGGAACCGGAGAAACTAACCGAATCTGTGTAATTAGAACTCCCTCCTGGTAAAGCCAAACTTTTGGAATTACCATCTTCAAATATAAGTTCTAGATTGTAATCATCCTCTATATTAATAATATGAAATACAACAAACCAATTTTCCCCTATTGTAAATAATGAATTATAGTATATTTGTAAATCCTCCCCATTTAAATTAATGGAATCTAGATTTGTAAAACAATTATCATCATGACAATATTGTTCTGCTGCTGTGAATGGAACAAATGAAAATAATATACATATTAAAATTAAACCGATTCTCATAGGTCCCCCATTTTCCTAGAAAATATTATTTTATCTAATTCTTCAATTTGCATTCTAATATTTAACAAAAAGAAATACAGAAGAGTAAATGCTAGGATACCCATATACAGTCCAATCCTAAGAGATGGGTCTAAACTGTCTTGTTCTGCAGTCCCTACAATAACTGGATGATGAGAACGAAGAAAACGTGATGATAGATATGACAAAGGCACCATGATTAATCCTGACATTCCAAAAACTGCAGCATTACTCTTGACAATAGAGGTCTCAGGCTGTCTTCGATATACAAGATAGGCTATATACAAAAGCCACATTGCAAGGGTTGTAGCTAATCGCATATCTGTCAAAAAACGAGAGAAAATATCACCACCCCATTCTGCTTTCATCCATAGAGTTCCAGATGCTAGAGACATAAACCCAAAAACTATTCCCAATTCAGCTGAGCATTTAGCAATCCTATCTGCATAATACGATTGATTATATAGATAGAATGCACTACCACCAACCACCATTAGAAATGCCAAATATGTGACCAGTCCCGATGGAACATGGAAAAAAAATAATTTTTGGGCATTAGGCGCTGTAAAAAATTTAGCTGGACCTGTGTAAATCAGACTGAAATATAAGGTTGCAAATATCAAAAAAAAACCCAAAAAACCTACTGTTTCTCTCCATTCTATTTTATACTTCATTTGGACTTCCACTCTCTAGGATAAGTCCCCCTTTCCATTATAACTCTTTCAAGTTTAGCAACACGTCCTTTAGAATTAGCATTAGATATTAATTCATTGGAATCAATGGATGATCTAGCTAATGCAACAGCTTCACCTCTGGTAGTCTTTATAGAAACTAATTGCCCCCTCCGCATATTCTTAGAAACTGAAGACACACCAGGAATACCAAGCTCAGCTCCATGACATAATGCATCGACTGCTGAATCTTTAACCTCTATTGTAGGTAAATCTACTAACATCGTCTCTAAAGGCTTGAGTATTGGTTCTAAGATTTTATTATCTTTAGATTCTTTCCACGATTGAAATATATCATGTGCTTCAAGCAAAGTTATTGAATCTTTTAAATTAAAAGGACCAGCTTTAGTACGAATTAATTGCTCCATTATACCTCTTACTCCTAAAGCTGAACCAATATCACTACAAAGATTACGAATGTATGTACCGCCTTCACATTCAACTCTAAATAATATTAAATTAGATTTATGTTCCAATAATTCAATCTCATAAATACGACGAATCCGAAGTTCCCTTTTAACAGCAGCCTGACGAGGAGGAATCTGATATACTGGACCTGTGAATTTTTCAAATATATTCAAAATCTTAGTCTGATTAAAAGTCTTACTTAATTTCAATAAACAAATATATTCTTTTGAAGATTCCTGTAATACTTTAATAGCTTTAGAAGATTGCCCAATTGAGATTGGTAAAACCCCTGTAACAGATGGATCTAAAGTACCCCCATGGCCAGTTGAATTTAGTTCAAAAGAGTCTCTTAACCAAGCCGCAACCTGATGTGAAGAAGGGCCTGCTTGCTTATTTATTATAACCACAGAAGAATTAAGAAGTTGATCCACAGTTCTTTCTTTAGGTGGTGAACCATAAGGGGAACTTGTTGTCTCGCTTATCTTGTACAAATTATCTCCTAAAAAGCCAACTTAAAATCCCTTTGGAAGGAACTGCTTGTTCGGCGTCATATAATTCTGCTAATTTTTCTGGCGAAAGTTCTTTCATTTTAGAAGAATCAGCAGCCCTAAGTGAAACTAATTCATTCTTATCTAACCAAACTCCGTTACAATTTAAACACACATCTATGTTTGTTCCTTCTGCAGATTCAATATCCATTAAAGAACCACAACTGGGACATAATAGCTCAGAATCTGAATCGATACCTAAATTTTTAGTTGTAAGATGATGCAATGGTCTATTATTTGTTAATGTCATTAATTCGCCTTTATCTAAATATAATCCTCCACATGATTGGCAAATATCCACTTCAATTTTCCAGATACCTTTTTTGATAGTTTCTTGTGTAAGACCTATGAAACATCGCGGACATTCTCTTTTCATTAATCTAAAGTTTGCTGATTCTTAGAACACTCTCGACAGATAACACGTGTAGAATTCCAACCGGGGCCAGTAGGCACCATTATTTCTTTATCACAAAAATAACACTTTTCTTGTAAAGCTGATTCTCTTCCTGTTAACTTAGGCAAACACCATCACCGGACAACGATTTAGAGGGGGTGAATAAAAGTTATCATGCCAGTGAAGGGTTTTATGGAGGCTCATAATTCAATAATTAGCCGCTGTAGCTCAGTTGGGAGAGCGCGGGACTGAAGATCCCGAGGTCGCCGGTTCGATCCCGGCCGGCGGCACCATTTGAAAATGGTCATTTACGAGGATTAATGTCTATCCAAAAATACAAGGAAGCTCGAGGAAAAGCACTCAAAATAATGTCATTCGGATTATTATTCCTATTATTCCCTACATTTGTGGGTGTTCCTATTTGTTTGATAATCATGCCATTCCTAGCTGGAAGATTAGGTGCTAAAGAACTCCCCAAAAATTGGCACATGACATATATAATAACAGTTGGAGGAGGTTGGGCTATAGGTCTCGCTACTACTGTTTTTATAATTCTATCATTAGGTCTAGGACCTGCTTTAAGAATCAATGCTGCCGAACTCCTGATTTTTGCAATAATGATTATATTCAATTGGACTTCATTTACAATAGGTGCCAATACTTCAAAAGGATCTGTTCAAAATGTAGAAACATATGAAAGTGAATGGGAAGAGGAAGATGCATCTACAATAGCAGTAACACAAGAAGAAAGTACTTCTGCTAGTGAAAAACTAAAACAATTGTTTAGTAAATCAACAAATAAGGAAACTATTCCCGAAACAAAAAAAGAGAAAAATATTATTAAAAAGAAAACTACAAGAAGAAAACCTTCATCAAAAAAGAAAGAAACTAGAGTAAATGCTTTAGCAAGTCGGCGTCGTAAATAGTTAAATAGAGTGATTTTTAGATGAAATAACATGAGTAAAATTAGAATCCTCATTGCTAAGCCTGGTCTAGACGGACATGATAGAGGGGCCAAAGTTATTGCAAGAGCTCTAAGAGATGCCGGTATGGAAGTAATATATACTGGATTAAGGCAAAGCTCTGAAGACATAGTAGAAGCTGCAATACAAGAAGATGTTCAATTTATTGGTTTAAGTATTTTATCTGGAGCTCACACACATATTTTTCCAAAGGTTATTCAATTACTTAAAGAAAGAAATGCCGATGATATCAAAATTATTGCAGGTGGAATAATTCCAAATGAAGAAATACCAAAATGGAATGAATTGGGAATTGAAGCTATTTTTGGCCCCGGTTCATCGACAACTGAAATAATTGAATATATTAATAGGACTACCAATTGAAACTAGAACAATTTGTTACTCAATTAAAAGATGGCGATATTAGAGCTGTTGCAAAGTTATTGACATTAATTGAAAATGAAGATGTAAAATCTGAAGAAATACTGAGAAAAGTATGGCAATTAACCGGAAAATCTTATATTATAGGAATAACAGGTCCACCTGGAGCGGGGAAATCTACAATTGTCGATCTTCTTGCTGAAATGGCAAATTCAAATGGGTTGAAAGTTGGAGTTCTAGCAATAGATCCAACAAGTCCCTTTTCTGGAGGTGCAGTTCTAGGAGATAGATTACGAATGTCAAATGCACAACAATCTGGAATTTTCATAAGGTCTGTAGCCAGCCGCGGTCATTTAGGAGGAATTGCTGCAACAACTCGTTTCATGATTCATGCCTTAGAATTACTAAATAATGATATTACGTTAGTAGAAACAGTTGGAGCTGGACAAGGTGATGTTGAGGTTGCAAAAGTTGCAGATACTACTATTGTTGTAGAAGTTCCTGGACTAGGTGATGAGATTCAAGCTCAAAAAGCCGGAATCCTAGAAATAGGAGACATACTTGTTGTAAATAAAGGAGATAGGCCAGGGGCCAATAGACTTTCCAAAGAACTTGAAATGATGTTATCATTAGGTGAAACCAAAGAATGGATACCCCAAATAATAACTACTACAGCTACCGCTAATAAAGGCATAAATCAACTTTGGAAAGAAATTGAAAGGCACCAAGAATACCTAAAATATGGGAAATTACAAGAAGAAAGATTAAAAAAGTTAATATATCAAATAGAAAATCAACTTAGCCAAAAATTATTTACAAAGAAAATAATTCAAATTGGCAAAAATGAAATAACTAAAATAGCAAAAAACGTATTAAATCATAATACTGATCCTTTCAGTGCTATTGAAAAAATTATCAAGGAATAAGTATTATTTAGACTTATTAACAATAATTAAATATGGACTTCGATGAAGATACTTTAAAAAAATATGCAAAAAAGAGTTCGATTGAAACTACTTTACAAGAACATTTTCACCCTTCAACTGTAGAATCAAATATAGATGCTCTAAACAAAGATGCGTTCCCTAAAAAATTATTAGAGAAATTTAAAGAGCCTGAGATTAAAGTTCAAGAACATATATTAAAAGAAATTGAAGAAAGACATGTGAAAATTTTAGCTAATCGCCCTCTTCCTGAACTTTTAGAAAATGTTAACTTAGTATCTCCTCCAGATGATTTACAAAAACCGAAAATGGGTTCTCTTTATAAACAAAAAAAAGAACTAAAAGACTAATTTAGATGGGCACGTGGCCTAGCCTGGAATGGCGGCTGCCTCCTAAGCAGCAGAACGGGGGTTCAAATCCCTCCGTGCCCGCCATATAAAAAATAAAATTTATTAATAATATACTCAATTACAAAGAAAACTATAATTATATAAACTAACCTCGCAACCAAAGAGAGCCCATGCAAGATAAAGACAAAACAGCGCATGCCCACGGTTTAACAGATAGAAAGGGATTGACTAATGGTAACGGATTGACTAATGGTAACGGATTAACTAATGGTAACGGATTGACTAATGGTAATGGATTGACTAATGGTAATGGATTAACTAACGGTAACGGATTAACCAATGGTAACGGATTAACTAATGGTAACGGATTAACCAATGGTAACGGATTGACTAACGGTAACGGATTGACTAATGGTAACGGATTAACTAATGGTAACGGATTGACCAATGGTAACGGATTGACTAACGGTAACGGATTAACCAATGGTAACGGATTGACTAATGGTAATGGATTGACTAATGGTAATGGATTGACTAATGGTAATGGATTAACTAACGGTAACGGATTAACCAATGGTAACGGATTAACCAATGGTAACGGATTGACTAACGGTAACGGATTAACCAATGGTAACGGATTGACTAACGGTAACGGATTAACCAATGGTAACGGATTGACTAACGGTAACGGATTGACTAATGGTAACGGATTAACTAATGGTAACGGATTGACTAATGGTAACGGATTAACTAATGGTAACGGATTGACCAATGGTAACGGATTGACTAACGGTAACGGATTAACCAATGGTAACGGATTGACTAACGGTAACGGATTAACCAATGGTAACGGATTAACTAATGGTAACGGATTAACCAATGGTAACGGATTGACTAACGGTAACGGATTGACTAATGGTAATGGATTAGGGGGATACTCACATATAGAACTGGAAGGAAAAAGTAATGCTGCAAGAATATCAATAATTGCTATTATTATAGCCTTACTACTCGGAGGAGGATTTGTTTACTTCCTTTGGGATTCTGGAGAAGCTAAACAAACTGTTGCGATTGATGGAGTATTTGAAGACTGGATTGGAACTGAAACTAATTTAGATCCAGTGGGTGATTCAATGAATAACAGTAATGTAGATATCATTGAAACGGGAATAACTATTGATAATGTATATTTATCATTCTTGATAAGAACACAAGAACCTATGTTCACTGAAGAAACAGGTACTACCGTAAGAATATTAATTGATAGCGACAATGATGAAGGAACTGGTTATTTTTACCCTGGTCTAGGCGCAAATCACCTGATAGAAATTTATGGTGAAGGAAATGGTTTTGTTTCAACATCAGTCCTTTATGTTTTTGACGATTCTAGAAACAAAGGTGATTGGAATGGATTTTATAGTTTAACTAATTTACAAGCAAATGCCACATCTACTTCAGGAGTTTCTAATGAATTAGAATTACAAGTTCCAAATTTTGATTTAGGAATTGATGCTGGAAAAGGTTTGAAATATGTTGTAACTATGAATGATGCAAACGGAAAATATGACTCTACAAAGATTATTGATTTATCGAGAAATGAGGAAAGTTTTGAAGAACATGCAATTTCAGCCCGTTTAAATAATAATTATAATGTAAAGGGAGTTGCAGAAGGAATTGATATTGATGGCAGTTTCGATGATTGGACACAAAATGCAAATATTAAATCTGATTCAAATGATGATTTGAATAAAAATGCAGATATTCTACAATATGCAAATCTAACTGATACCAATGGAGAAACTTTCTACTACATCAATGTTGAAGGACAAATTCTTTCAGGTACCAATTTTACAAATAAAGCTGCTAGACTTACGGGAATGGACAGCCCAGCATTTGATATAACTGTTGAAGAAGGTATGGAAATAAAATACCCTTCTCCAATATTGACAAATACTGATCAAATATTTATATTTATTGATGTTGATTACAATGCTTCAACTGGATACTTAACTGGAACTATTGGCGCTGAAAAATTAATCGAAATAAGAGGACACTATGGATTTATAGAATCAAGTACAATCAGTACATATGTAGCTGCAGCTAATGAATGGGGTAATTCACTAGAAACTCCAGCTGCAAATGACAATGACGAAATTGAAGTTATAGGAGCAGCTGGAAATTACTATTTTTACATTAAATCTTGGGATAATGATAAAGATGAAGTTGAAGCTGAAATATATAATAAAGTTACTTTGCCAGACAATGCAACTGGCAAAAATGGGAGTAGAGGCACACCAAGCATTCCAGCCTGGAACTCGGGAAATTGGGTGCAATTAGGTTCAGACAACATTGATTCGGACACAGATGCAGTTGACATATTGAATGCAGATAGTGGTTCGCGCTATGATAATCTGATGTTTCATTGGGATGGTGAATTTATGTACTTTATGATATTTCTAGAAGCTGATCCTGTTCCAGGATCATATACCTATGCAATTATGATGGAAGACGGGGAAAACACGGGAGACTATGATTTCGTAGTAAGTTCTTATGGTGCCACTGCTGCTCGATTGTATTCTTGGGATGGAACATTTTCAGAGTGGAATACTGCAGCTGCATATTCAACAGGTTATTACAGATATGAAACAACAGATAATCAAGAGCATGTAGCATTTGCAGTGAAATACAGTGACACCTTTACTCCTGTTACAGGAGATTCTTTCAAAGCAGTTACATCAGATGTGGGATTAAGAGAATTTTCCAACGGAGATTGGTTTGATGTTAGAAATCCCACACCAAATGCAGCAACTGGAGATTACACTACTAGTAGTACGACTACAATACCTGAATTTTCCAGCCTTCTCATGCCAATTGCTTCTGTTATTCTTATCGTTGGAATACGTGCTAGAGGTAAAAAAACTAAACCGACATTAGTTATTTGAACCCAAAGTTTACAATATACATATGGGAAAAGAATCAATCACTCTGAAAGTTGCCGAAGCACTTCAGGATGAAGTTGGCTACGGGAGAGGACGACTGGATACAGTAACTAGGAATGAACTAGGACTTTCTATAGGAGACATTGTAGAAATACATGGAAGAAGAAGAGATCCTACTGTTGCAATAGTTTGGAGAGCTAGAACTGAAGATGAAGGCAAAGGAATTATTAGAGTTGATGGTCTAATTAGAAATAATGCTAAAGTAAATCTAGGTGATAAAGTAGAAGTAAAAAAAGCTAAAGTAAAACCAGCTCAAAAAGTTGTTTTAGCACCGATGATGGACCAATCTGGAAGAGTCCAATTTGGACCTGGAATTGAAGAAGTTATATTGCGGGGATTAAACAGAAGACCTTTGACAAAAGGTGATGTCGTTATTGTTCCCGGACTAACTCTTATGGGTGGAAGATTACCTTTTGCAGTCACAGTAGTTCAACCTAAAGGAATAATTCAAATCCAAGCTGATACTGTTATTCAAGTTCACGAAGACCCAGTCAAAGAAGAAGAATTGACAACCACTGGAGTTGTTTACGAAGACATTGGTGGATTAAAAGAAGAAATAAAGAAAGTTAGAGAGATGATTGAATTGCCATTAAAGCATCCTGAACTTTTTGATGCTTTAGGAATTGATCCTCCAAAAGGTGTTTTACTTTACGGTCCACCTGGAACTGGAAAGACTTTACTTGCAAAAGCTGTAGCTAATGAATCTGGAGCTAATTTCTTATCTATTCAAGGTCCTGAAATTATGAATAAATATTATGGTGAATCTGAAGCTCATCTAAGACAAAAATTTGAGGAGGCTGAAACAAATTCACCTTCTATTATATTTATTGATGAAATTGATTCCATTGCTTCAAAACGTGATGAAACACAGGGTGAGGTGGAAAGACGTGTGGTTGCCCAACTTTTAACACTAATGGATGGTTTACAGGCCAGAGGACAAGTTATTGTTATTGCTGCTACAAATCGACCCGATGCCATAGATCAGGCACTTAGAAGACCCGGAAGATTTGATAGAGAAATCGAAATTGGAATTCCTGACAGAGATGGAAGAAAAGAAGTTTTACAGGTCCACACGAGAGGAATGCCAATTAAGAGAGATAAAAATGGTCAATGGAAAGAATTGAACCATTTTGCAGAAATAACTCATGGCTTTGTTGGAGCTGATTTAGCGGCCCTTGCAAGAGAAGCTGCCATGAGTGCACTTAGAAGGTACTTACCCGAAATTGACCTAGACGAACCTATACCTCCAAAATTACTTCAAGAAATGAAAGTTAATGAAGCTGATTTCAAAGAGGCATTGAAAGATGTGGAACCTTCAGCTTTACGAGAAATCATGGTTGAAATTCCCAAAGTTAAGTGGAATGAAGTTGGAGGATTAGAAGATGTTAAACAGAAACTCAAGGAAACTGTTGAATGGCCTCTAACAAACCCTGAAGGATTTGAACGTCTAGGAGTTAGCCCTCCACGTGGTATGGTACTTTACGGTCCACCTGGAACTGGAAAGACTTTACTAGCAAAAGCTGTGGCAACGGAATCGGCTGCGAATTTTATTGCTATTAAAGGACCGGAAGTCATGTCGAAATGGGTTGGTGAATCTGAAAAGAAATTAAGAGAAGTATTCAGAAAAGCAAAACAAGTTTCACCATGTATTATATTCTTTGATGAGTTAGATGCTCTCGCCCCTATAAGAAGTGGAGGTAGCGAAAACAATGTTTCAGATAGGTTAGTCGATCAATTACTTACTAGTATGGATGGTCTTGAAAACTTAGAAGATGTTGTAATTATAGGTGCCACAAACCGACCTGAAATAATTGATCCTGCCTTACTTAGACCAGGAAGATTTGATAGAATGATTCTAGTTAATGAACCTAATGAAAATGAACGTAAGAAAATTTTAGAGATACATACAAAAGAGATGCCCCTAAAGGATGTGAAAATAAATGACTTAGCAAAAAATATGGTTGGATATACTGGAGCTGATATTGAAGGTGTAGTAAGAGAAGCTGCAATACTTGCCTTAAGGAATAATCCTAATGCTAAAGAAGTAACTGCTAAACATTTTGATAAAGCGCTTGAAGAAATTAGTCCCTCAGTCACAGAGGATACTGTCAAATACTACTCAGAATTGGGGAAAAGGTTGAGATCCCGAACAAGACGTAAACAAAAACGAAGTGAAGACGATCTCTATATGTAATATGGAAATAAGACTATCTGATTTACGTGACAAGCAAGTAACAACTGTTTCTGGTGAAAGACTAGGATTCATTTCAAATGTAATCCTAGATTCAACATCAGGCCAGCTAAAAACACTAGTTATATCTTCTGAGGGTGAAATACCAGAAGGGTATGAAGTGGATTCAGACAATATGTTAAATATTCCTTTTGAAACGGTCCGTTCAGTCAAAGACATGGTAATGGTGAAAATTTGAATTTAGAAAATATACCTGACCAACAAAGAATTACCGCTGGATTCTATTATTTTCTAATCCCTTTAGCTTTAGCTTTCTGGATAGGTTGGGGACTTAAATTCGGAGTTTGGTGGGATATAGGGCTCTATGCAGTACTAGTTGTTTTACTTGGTTTTGGAATTTTTGGTGCTTTTGTATACGGAAAAGCAGAATAATTCTCACGACAATTTTATATAGTCAATTAAAATTGAAAAACAGTTGTAATTAAAAACTGTATAGTTTTTGATTAAGGAAAAAACATGGAAGGAATCACAATATTATGGATATTAGCATGGATTTCAGCATTAGCTTTTGCATTTTGGAAGCTTAAATGGGTAGAAAGCCAAAGCCAAGGAAATGAGGATATGGCGAAAATCGCAGGCCATATCCGTAGTGGAGCAATGGCATTCTTAAACCGAGAATATAGAGTGTTAGCTGGTTTCGTACTTGTTGTTGCAATATTACTATTTATAAGTTATAATTCAAAAGATCAAGGTATCATTGCTCTAGCATTTGTGTTTGGAGCTCTATGTTCTGGTTTAGCTGGATTTATTGGAATGTGGGCCGCAACAGCTTCTAACAGTAGAACCACACATGCTGCCCGCACTAGTCTGAATGAGGCCCTAATTGTAGCATTTTCAGGAGGGTCAGTAATGGGTATGTGTGTCGCTGGACTTGGAGTAATGGGTCTTTCTTTACTGTATATGGGACTTGAAGGTAATTATCCTAATCTTGATGAACGTCTTTCAGTAATGGCTGGGTTCTCGCTTGGAGCATCATCTATTGCCTTATTTGCTAGAGTAGGTGGTGGAATTTACACTAAAGCTGCCGACGTTGGAGCTGATTTGGTAGGTAAAGTCGAAGCTGGAATTCCTGAAGATGATCCTAGAAATCCAGCAACTATTGCTGACAATGTCGGAGATAATGTTGGAGATGTAGCTGGAATGGGTGCTGACTTGTTTGAGTCTTTTGTAGGTGTAATGATTGGAGCTATGGTACTAGCTGCAGCACAAGAACAAGAAGCTCTTGTTCAATTGCCTCTGACTTTGGCCGCTGCAGGAATCTTTGTTTCTATAATTGGTACTTTTCTAGTTCGAACTGAAGAAGGTGGGAACCCTCAAACTGCATTGAATAAGGGTCATTTTGGAGCTGCTGGTATGATGCTTGTCGCTTCTTATTTCATAATTGATAATGTTGTTGGGGATGGAATTGACTGGGTCGTTACAAAAGATTCTGATGGAAACTCTTTAGAAACTATAACACTCCAAACTCTTGATTTATTTTATGCAACCTTAACGGGAGTTGCTTCCGGCATACTAATTGGATTATTTGCAGAATATTATACTTCTGATGAAAGCACACCAGTTCATGATATAGCTAAAGCATCAGAAACGGGTTCAGCAACAAACATTATCTCAGGATTAGGAACTGGAATGATTTCTACAGCATTACCAGTTATTACAATTGCTTTAGCAATGCTCCTTGCATATGATTTTGCAGGATTGTATGGCATTGGTATCGCAGCCCTAGGCATGTTATCTACCATTGGAATTCAACTCGCTGTTGATGCATATGGCCCAATTGCAGACAACGCTGGTGGAATTGCTGAAATGACTGGTTTAGAACCAATTGTTCGTGAAAGAACTGATAAATTAGATGCTGTAGGAAACACTACTGCAGCAATCGGAAAGGGATTTGCCATTGGTTCAGCAGCATTAACTGCATTAGTTCTATTTGCAGCATTTACTACACAAGCTGAAATTACTGAAGTTAATATTCTAAATCCAAAAGTTTTAGCTGGTCTATTCATAGGTGGAATGCTACCATTTGTATTTGCTGCATTTTCTATGCAAGCAGTTGGTGATGCTGCATTTGAAATGATTGAAGAAGTAAGGAGGCAATTTAGAGAAATTGAAGGATTATTAGAAGGTAAAGCTGAGGCTGATTTTGCACGATGCGTAGACATCTCGACTCAAGCAGCTATACGCAAAATGGTAGCTCCGGGATTATTAGCAGTTTCAACACCTGTAATATTCGCTGTTATTTTACCTGCAACTAATCTTATTAGCAAAACCGATGGGATGCAAATGCTAGCTGGAGTTCTCACTGGCGTAACTGTTTGTGGGGTTCTCATGGCTATATTTATGTCAAATGCAGGTGGAGCCTGGGATAATGCAAAGAAGCACATTGAAGGAGGGGCACATGGTGGAAAAGGGTCTGACTCCCATAAAGCAGCTGTTGTAGGTGATACAGTAGGTGATCCTTTCAAAGACACCGCTGGACCAAGCTTGAATATATTAATCAAATTAATGTCAGTTGTTAGCTTAGTACTAGCAGGAATTTGAGAAGCTCGTTTATAGAGGGCTCTACTCCGGAAAAAAGATGTACTATTTGCATACCCGAAACGACATGGTTCGTATCCCACCTGACCGTTTAGATGAAGATATTGGAAAAGTAACCATGGAATTAGCCCATCAAGCATTTGAGGGTAGAATGGGACCTGACCAAAAACTAGTAGTATTAATTACAGATTTGGAACTGACGGGAGATAGCCGTGTTGTTCATGGAGATGGAGCTGTTTATCAACCTGTTAAAATGGATATGTTACTATTTGACATAAATATTCAAGAAGTTATTGAAGGTGTAATTGACCAAATAACCGAATATGGAGCTTTTGTAAGATTTGGTCCTCTTGATGGACTTCTTCATGTTTCTCAAGTTCAAGATGACCATATTAACACAGATGTGGGTAATCAAAGACTTATTGGAAAAGAGACAAAAAGAGAATTAAAAGTTGGAGACAAAGTTCGTGCTAGAATAGTAACCATTTCCTTAAATGAGATATCACCAAGAGAATCAAAGATAGGATTAACTATGAGACAACCAGGACTAGGAAAACACGAATGGATTATAGAGGATCAAAATAAAGCTGCAGCCGGTGGGGATTAATGAGTGATTTTGCCTGTAAGGATTGCCACTTAATATTAGATGAAAAAGATTGCCCAAGATGCCCTGATGCAGAAATATCAAGAGAATGGCAAGGATATGTCGAAGTATTAGACCCTGAGAATTCTAATATAGCCAAAGAGATGGGTATTCAAACACCAGGCCGATATGCGCTACGTGTACGTTAAATGTATATCCTAAAGCCTGAAATGGCTGAAGAATTAAGAGATGAAAGGTCAAAAACTTTTGTAGAACCACCTAAAGCACTAATTCGTGAAAAATATATATCTACTATCGGAGATATTTGTACACTTAAGATTATAGAAGAAATAAGAACTCCGAATCTTTGTATTGTAGATTATAAAACAAAGAGAAACACAAAATTATCCAAAAATCAAAGAGAACGAATAAATAGTATTGATAGTAATACTATTAAAGTTAAAAATCCGGCCGGAACAATATCTGACGAATTATGGGATGCAATCAAAAATGCATTAAATAATGAAATTCAAACTAAAATCATTGTGGATGGTGAAGAAGATTTAGCTACGTTAGCTGTAATAAGTATGTCTAAAATAGGAACGAAGGTAATTTATGGGATGCCCGACAAAGGTATGGTAGTAGTTGATGTAAATCAACAAACAAAGAAGAGGACCAACGATTTCTTAAACAGAATGTTGGTAAAATAGAATGGAACTAGAAATAACCGAGAATAACAGTAATCCGCTACTACATAGACAAGAATTGCAAATGGTTATCAAACATGATACTAAAGCAACCCCTCGCAGAAAAGAAGTTATCAAAAATTTATCTGAAACACTTAAAGCAAAGAAAAATTTGATAATTATTGATAAGCTAAATAACAAATATGGCAAATCTGAAACGCATGGCTATGCCAAAATTTATTCAAGTTCAGAAGCATTAAATAAAATTGAGACAAAACCTTCTATTGCTAGACATAATTTCAAAGAAGAAAAAACACAAAAAATAAAAGAAGTTAAAGAAAAAACCGAAGAAAAAAGCAAAAGTGTAAAAGAAGAAGCAAAGACTACTGAGGATAATAAAAAAGATGAAAAAAATTGAACAATATGAAGTGTCAGATGGGAAATTAACACGAAAAAGGCAATTCTGTCCTAAAGAAGAATGCGGACCTGGAGTTTTCTTAGCACAACATAAAGATAGGGTATCATGTGGTAAATGTGGATACACCCGAATGAAAGAATAATTAAAAAAGAGCTCTCAATTCATCTTGAAGCATCCAGATAATAAGAATAACTCCTAAGAGAAGCATGCCTTGAGAAATTATAGCAAGTATCTTGAATAATCTTACTCGCTTAGCTGAATCATCAAATTGTTCTTGCAACCATTCTATAGGTGAATAAGACATTAGCCCTTTATTCGTTTCAATCTAAAAACATTTTCTCTTTCTAATTCTTCTAAACGAAGAGTAATATATGATGCAATTTCTTCCAAATTAGGTATAACTTTAAACTCTAATGCATTAACTCGACGTTTGGTAGATTCTATTTCATCCAGAAGCTTCTTCATCGTAGTCTCTAATTCTGCAGCCTCTAAAACTTTCTCAGCAAGCTTTTCGAAGGCATGTACTGACTCATCTATTCTAACTGAGGTACCAATAAGACCATAACCTCTTTCTTCAACCGATTTTTGTATTGTAGAAACCTGGATCTGAGGCACGACAACGCCCATTATGTTATTCTCACTTAATTCCACCTGAGGTGGTGTTTGTCTACAATTAGCCGCAGACTTTAGTGCGCTTTTACCATCCGCAACCATGGCAACGGCTAATTTCTTGTTTGCTACAGTATAAAGCTCAACTAATTGAGAACGCATATCCTTCACTTTAGGTAAAAGTTCAAAGAATTCAATAATTAAACCATCTCTCTTCATTTTCAAAAGCTTATGGCCACTAATTGAAAGCTTAATTCGCCTTCGTGTAGCTATTAACTCAGAGCGAGTGGGCTTAACGTCTGCTATACTCATTTCTTATTTTTATCTCTATAAGCTGGATGATATTTATCCATAATTTTCTTGTCAATTCTAGTAAGTGCAGATTCAGGTAAGGCACTAATCATATTCCAACCGAGTTCAAGTGTATCATCTCCAATATGTCTTTCATCTTCCCGTCCTTGTCTAACAAAACGATTTTCAAAATCATCTCCAAATTCTAAAAGCCTCTGATCTCTTTCTGAAAGAGCCTCTTTACCAACAATAGCAACTAAACCTCTCAAATCCACGCCTTCTGCATAGGCTGCATAAAGCTGATCACTCAATTGCTTGTGGTCTTCTCTAGTTTGTCCCTCACCAATACCTGCATTCATTAAACGCGATAATGAAGGTAAGACAAATATTGGAGGATAAATTCCCTTTCTGTGTAATTCTCTAGAAACTACAATCTGACCCTCTGTAATATAACCTGTTAAATCCGGAATTGGATGTGTTATATCATCACCAGGCATAGTCAAAATAGGAACTTGAGTTACAGAACCCGCTTTACCTTTGATTAAACCAGCTCTCTCATAATTTTGTGCAAGATCAGTGTACATATAACCAGGATAACCCCGTCTACCTGGAACCTCTTCACGAGCTGCTCCAATTTGTCTCAAAGCTTCACAATAATTTGTCATATCTGTTAGAATAACCAAAATATCATAACCATGCTCAAAAGCAAGATATTCAGCTGCAGTTAGTGCCATACGAGGAGTAATCAATCTTTCAACTGCAGGATCACTTGCTAAATTCATAAGTACCACTGCCCTAGAAAGAGCGCCGGTACGTTCAAAATCAGACATGAAATATTGTGCTTCTTCATTAGTTATTCCCATCGCTGCAAAAACAACCGCAAATTCACGATCGCTACCTAATGTTTTTGCTTGTCTTGCAATTTGTAGCGCAATATCATTATGAGGTAAACCTGAACCTGAGAAAATAGGTAACTTTTGACCCATTACCAATGTATTCAAACCATCTATAGTTGAAATACCGGTTTGAATAAATTCTTGAGGTGAATCTCGAGAATAAGGATTGATAGCTGCTCCAATAATATCACTTCTCTTTTCAGGAACTATTGGTGCTCCACCATCAATTGGTTCTCCAGCTCCATTAAGTATACGTCCAAGCATCTCTTTGGAAACTGAAAGCTTTATGGTTTCTCCCAAAAATTTGACACCGGATGCTTTACTAATTCCAGTTGTACCTTCGAAAACCTGAACTACAACAATTTCTTTTGAAGTATCAAGCACTTGTCCTCTTTTAATCGAACCATCTGGCATTGAGATTTGCACTAGCTCTCCAAAACCTACGGAATCTGTTTTCTCAACAAAAACTAGAGGTCCGGCAATCTCATTTATTGTTTTATACTCTTTTTGCATTTTAATCCTCCTTTAATTCTGAAATCTCCTTTTCAATCTGCTTCCTAAGTTTCGGTAATAAATCACTAAAGTTTTCCTCGAACTTAGAACGTCCAAGTTCTTCTAATACAGGTATACTTGTCAAAGCTTCAACTGTCTTTCCAGAAGCAAGAGAAGCCTCTGCTAAATCCTTGTAATAAAGAATTGCATCTAAGAATTCTGCTTGGACATTAACCTTGCAATATGTATCAACATCATGGAAAGCATTTTGCTGAAGATAAAATTCCCTCAACAGTCTAGCTACTTCCAAAGTAAGTTGTTGATCATCTGGTAAAGCATCCGAACCCACTAACTGAACAATTTCCTGAAGTTCAGCTTCTTCTTGTAAGACAGACATAGCTGTAGCAATATTTTCACTCCAGCTTTTAGATGCATTTTCACTATACCAATCACCTAAAACTCGATTATACAAAGAATAACTTGTCAACCAATTAATAGCCGGGAAATGCCGTTTCTGTGCTAATTTAGAATCTAAAGCCCAAAATACTTTTACAATTCTCAAAGTATTTTGCGTAACTGGTTCTGAGAAATCGCCACCAGCTGGCGAAACTGCCCCAATAACGGTTACAGAACCATCATCTCCAGCCATCGTCTCAACCCGACCAGCTCTTTCATAAAATTCAGAGAGTCTAGATGCGAGATATGCAGGGTAACCTTCTTCACCGGGCATTTCTTCAAGTCTTGACGAGATTTCACGCATAGCTTCAGCCCATCTTGATGTAGAATCAGCCATTAAAGAAACATCATAACCTTGATCACGATAATACTCAGCTAAAGTAATTCCTGTATAAACAGATGCTTCTCTGGCTGCTACAGGCATATTTGAAGTATTGGCAATAAGAACGGTCCGATCCATTAATGGACCTCCTGTCTTTGGGTCTTTTAAATGTGGAAATTCCGTTAAAACTTCAGTCATCTCATTACCTCTTTCACCACAACCAACATAGACTACAACTTGTGCATCTGACCATTTAGCCAATGTTTGCTGAGTAACTGTTTTACCCGTACCAAAACCACCCGGAATTGCTGCAGTACCTCCTTTAGCTATCGGGAAGAGACCATCTAAGGTTCTAGTTCCTGTTACTAAGGGTATATCTGGTGGATGTTTTCTAGAAAATGGACGTGGTACACGAACTGGCCACTTGTGCATTAATTGTAATTTAGTTCCATCTTCAAGTGTACCTATTGTATCATCTACAGTATATTTCCCTTTTTTAATACTCTTAATTTTCCCACTTACTTGAGGAGGGACTAATATTTTATGTAATATAGTTGGAGTTTCTTGAACAGTACCCAATATGTCTCCTCCGCTAACATCTTCACCGGCTTTGGCTAATGCTTCAAAGTCCCATTTTATTGAATGGTCAAGACCTGGTGCGGACACTCCACGAAGGATATAATCGCCCATGCTGTCTTGTAATACTGGTAAAGGTCTCTGAATTCCATCATAAATAGATCTTAGAAGACCTGGACCTAATTCAACAGACAATGAAGCACCAGTATTTTCAACTGGTTCTCCAGGCATTATACCTGAAGTATCTTCATAAACCTGAATCGTGGATTTATCACCCTCAATACCGATTACTTCACCCATCAGTTTCTCGTGGCCTACTAGTACCACATCATACATTCGAGGAGCAATTCCCTCGGCTGTCACAACCGGGCCTGAAACCCTATATATTTCACCTTTTATTTCCATAAGTCAACTCCTACTGCTGTTCGTATACGTTCTCTCAAGGTATCATCAACACCTGAGCCTATGGCAATAACAGTAGGAAAAACACTATTACTCAATTTAACCTGTGTCTTTTCCTCCAATTCTTGCCACTCGGTGTCATGTATTACTAAAACACCGATATTTTTATCCTCCAAAGCCATATTAACTGCTTTTTCAGAATTAATCTCATTATCTACACTAAACCACTTGTGAACCCCCACAAGACGGAATCCCGTAGTAAACATCTCTCTTCCAATTACTCCTATCTCCATTATATCACCATAATCTCCTTAATTCTTTCATTAGAAAGTTCCAAATCCTTACCTCGAACAATTGTTCTCAGATTACGTACTTCTCTTTCCTTCCTTAATAAATAATCCAATATTGGTAAAATAGATAAAGGGTACAAGTAGGAATAACGTCTTGATGTACTCGAGACATGATTTTCCAATGCTTGAATAGCCCTATTTAGACCACTATTTTCAAAATTTTCAATGATTGGTTGCAACACCTCTTGATAAACAGTTCCTTCCAAAATTGGAATTATATCTGAAACTGTGTTTGTAGCTATCAACAAAGTTTCATCAATAGTACCACCAGAAATCAATAATTCACCATGGCCACCCAAACCACGGTGTCTCAATCTCATTACTGTCTTTAGATTAGCTACATCTATCTGAATTTGTACAAAACCACGATATATTCTGTCTGCAGCTCCACTAGATGGAAGACTAGATACTAAATCCTGATAATATGCTTTATCAAGTGCATCTTCAAGAGGTTGAAGACTATCACTCTTTCTGTTTTCCAATGCTTCCTGAAGCAATTCATAGTATTTTGTATCTTCTAACTGTTCTACAGCACTCTCAATGTTTTCTGATGCTACAATCAGAGTATAAAGCTCCAATTGACTGTTTGACATCGGTGAAACTTGCTTCAGTAACTCCTCTGAATTTACTTTATCAAATATTCCTCTTAGCAATACTTTGATTGCTCTAACATTATAGCGCTCTGCATATGCAGCTACACCCATTCTAAGATCGCCAGTACAAAAACCAATTACTTCTCCAATCTCTGTTGAACGATTGTCCAACAAAGCTGCTTCAAGCAAATCTGCACCACGCAAAGTGGCACCATATTTGTCTATTTCTCGCCTATATTCCAAATCTTGAATGTAACGTGCAATTTCTGAGAATTCCATATTCAAGAGTTGTGCATAGCTTTCAGGACCAAGAAGACGCGATCGTCTTGCTCGTACCCTAGTTGCAGCATAGGCGTAATTACTCATTTACCAAAAAGTTCCTCACTTACAATTGGAAGATGATCTTGCCAAGCTTTCTCAACTAATGTGCTAAATCGGAAATCTAGCCGATAATCTGGATTTTCAACAATGAAACCTGGTTCACCTATGGAAGAACCCATCTTTAGCTTAGACAATTTTTTAATTAAATTTGCATCTTCTTTACGACAATGCAATGTTCCACCTTCCGGTAAATTAGACAATAATTTCTTGTAAACTTTTTCAAGATTGGCTTTATCTAATTTCCCTAGTTTATCAAAAACCTCTTTGCGAGTCTCTTCTAAAGCTCGCCTTTGGGCATCTAATCTACTACGTTTTACCTCTAACTCTGAAGCTGGAATTTCTTGTTGCTCAAGTTGTTCTATTTGCCTCAAACATTCATCAGTAATTTCTTTTGATATGGTCTCCCCTTTTTCCTTGGCTTCTAAAAGCTTGATTTCGACCTCTGATTTGGTCTTTGTGCGAATAGCTTCTACCTGTTTCTGGCCAGTTTTTTCAACTTGGCTCAGAATTTCCTGCAGAGCCATTTTAATGGCCAGTTAGACCCATAATTTGGTTCGCAATAACGAAACCAAGGATAACCACTGTTTCAGGTATAGCAATAAAAATTAGACTGTTAGCAAAATTACTACGGTCCTCTGCTACTGCACCTACAGCTGCGGCTCCTGTGTGGGACTGAGCTATACCTGTACCTATTCCTGCTAAACCAATAGCAAGACCGGCTCCAATGGCCATATAACCATAAGATGTATTCTTAGCTGCTTCCACTGTTTGTTCGTTGTCATCTCCGTCTGCGGCAGATACTGCTGGCATTGCCAACAATGCTACAAAGAGCATTGCTGTCAAAACATATATATTTGTTTTTCTGTTCATACTGTTGTCTCCGTTTCGTGTGTGTATTTTCGGGTGTACCCAAAAGGAGTGTAATCTGTTCCCCCACCAATAAAAAATTTGGGGAAACATTCGACATATTGAAGACGCAAGGAATTTATTCCAGAACCAATAAGTCCTAGAGTAAACACGACCAATTGTCCTACGACAAGTATTAGTAAAGCTGGAATTATACTAACACCTGAAAAGCCGATATCAAAAGCCATACCATTGAAGGCATGAGCTAAACCATAATCTGCAACTCCTAAAGCTGCAATTCGAACATAAGAAATAACTTGGACAAAAACAGAAGGAACTTCAACTAAAGCTACAACACCTTCTGCTGAAACTGCTAAAACAAGCCCAACCAAGAATCCTGATAAACCTACCCAAAATTCTATATCTTCAGGTAAACCAATTCGTGAACCAATCAAAGAGCTATCAAATAACCATGGTGGAATAAAAGACAAACCACCCCAAAGAATCATAATCCAAGACAATTTTTCTTGAATCGCATGTTTTAGATTATGCATATTCATTGCATTATAGAATCCCATAACTAAGCCTAATGTAACGTAAAACAATCCTATAGCCCCACTAGCTAAAAGCATGAAACCTACATCATCCCCATTACCCTTGTCTAAAACATAATCATGATGTAAAAACGAAAGAGCAAAACCAAAGGCCTCTGCAAAAAGTAAAGTACCAAATAAAAAAGCTGAAAAACCTGCAAGACGAATGATTTGCCCTAATTGATACAGTTCATCACTATGACGATATTTTGTTACTAAGAAATGTCCTAAGAGAAAATAAAAAAAACCATAGCCTAAATCTCCAATCATCAAACCAAAGAATAGAGGATACCCAAAAAATAGAAGTGTCGACGGATCTAATTCACGGTGATTAGGTGTACTATACAATTTTGTAAAAAATTCAAATGGTTTAACAGGCCCAGGATTATCCAATTTCACCGGAGGCTCTTCATCAGAAGACTCAAATTGAATATCAAGATTAATGTTTTCAAGAACTTTTTCTAAATCATCAGATTCTTTTTCAGGTATCCAACCATCTAAAACAAAAGTATTTTTGCTTAAAGCTAATTTAAGAGGCAAACTTGATTTCTCTGATTGAGCTGCAAAATGTTCTTCACCGATAATTAACCACTGACCATGCCGTTTGTTCAAAGCCTCTAATTCATGATCTGAGGCTTCAATTTCAATTTCTAAACTCTGTATTTCAGATTCTAAGGCCGATATACCTGCACTTACAGTTCCCTCTCCAAATGGAGAATCTAGGCTTTTGAACCCTGATTTTATTAGTTCTTGTTCAACGTCATCACTTTCATCCATTGGGACAAAAACAGCAATCATATCCTCTTCACGAACTATCTCACAATTAGAAACCGAAAGATTTGTTTTAGAAGAGAGTAAACCTGTTAAAACTTTCAAACTTTTGAAACCAGAAAAAGATTCAAGATTAATTCCTAATGGTTCAAATTGTCTCAGTAACTCCAAACTACTTTTTCCATCTTTCAGTTTTTGTATTGAATCCCTATTATTATTATATACCTTCAATATACTTTTTTCTAAATTGTCTAATTTCTCAAATACATCTGCCTCAACAGAATCCGAACTTTTGACTCCGGCAGGTGAACCTGCATCTACTTCAAGAATTTTAATTAATGATCTTATCCTAACAAGAAATTCAGAAACTTTGGCACCATAATCTAAACTAACTCCTGCTGAGAAACCTTCATCTTCGCCTCCATAATTATCAATATGAACCAAACGAGTCTTAGATAAAAGATTTGAAACATTCGATAAATCATTATTCAAACCACAAATAACCACCTTCGTCATTGGTTCAGGCTTAAGCATTTACATTGACTCCAAAAACTTATTAACAAAAGCATCAGCTGATTTACTACTTTTTTTATGAGATGCAGTTCGCATCTTCTCAATCGAAACCATGCCCTCTTTCAACACTTTATCTTTGTTCTTGGAAATGCTCTTTTTAGCTTTATCAAGGTCTTTAGATGCCTTAGACTCAGCTTTTTTTCTCGCATCAATAATAATGGAAATACACTCTTTATCACAATCTTGAAGTATTTTAGTATGTTCTTTTTCTGCGTCTTCTATAGATTCCTCGGCCACAGTTTCAGCCTGCTTAATCTTAACCAATAAATCGTTGCGTGACATGTCTAAAATAATGACTTTTTCCCATTACAAAAGGCCTATAAATAAGCAAGGGCGCTATCCCATATATTTTTAAAATAAATCAAACAAAATAGCATGTAATATTAAATCCCCTTGTCTGGTAACAAAACCTCGGGCCCGTGGCTTAGCCTGGTTAGAGCACCCGACTGATAATCGGGAGGTCACCGGTTCAAATCCGGTCGGGCCCACCACTAAATTTATTTAATTAATAAAATGATTTTAATTTTTTACGAGTCTCTGTATTTATTATGATTTTTTCCCCGCTAGAATAATCCACCAATACCACCACACTATCAGCATTACCTACTACATTATCACCATTATTCTTACTAAATAATTCATGAGATATTCCAAAGGAAGTATTTCCTATTTTAGAAATACGAGATTTGATAATTACGGTATCTGGATATTTAAGAGCAATTTTGTAATTCATATTGAAATTTGCCAAAATAGGTCCTTTATCTCTTGAATTAATGTGCAACTGTATATCTTCTTTGTTAATGCCCCATATTTTTAAGAATAACTCAATACGAGAAGTTTCACACCACTTCAAATAAACTATATTATTAACATGACCAAAATCATCCATGTCACCCCATAAAACCGGTATTTCAGTTACTATCGGCCAATTTTTCTTAATCATCTAAATATTTTTCCCATCTGATAAAATATACCCTGCAATTAACATATCTCCATCCTTGAACACACTATTCTGAAACATTAAATTCAAACAACTCCTGAAAATTTACTTATACTATCGAAACCTTCATCTGGCATTGACATCATTGTTTTTGATCCTGAACCAATAGTTATGGCTCTTGAAAGTGTTTCGGGTAGTATTCTTTCATAAAAATATCTTGCCAATATAATTTTGTGTTCATAGTAATCATTACCTTTTGTTTTTGAGAAAGCTACTTTGAGCATTAGTAACCACATGTAGGCCATAGCTACAAGCCCAAATTGTCTTAGATAATCTGTTGCAGCAGCCCCAATTTCATAAGGATTACCAAGTCCTTTTTGAGCCATGTAAAGAGTCGTTTTCTGCAATCCTTTCAATGCTTTGGAGAAAGGGACCACAAACTCTTTCATATTCGAGTTCTCTTTGTTTTCTTCGATAAAAGTAAGTGCAGGGTGGAAAAATCTTCTCAATAGTCTACCCATATGCTGAGGCATTTTTCTTCCTGCTAAATCTAAAGCCTGAATTCCATTTGTACCTTCCCATATTGGGGCTATTCTAACATCACGACAAAATTGTTCCATCCCATATTCTTTGATATACCCATGTCCTCCATAAATTTGTAGCATATCTGAAGTTATTTCAACGCCATAATCAGTTAGCAATGCCTTGACTATGGGAGTCATTAATTCTACTAAATCTCCAGCCTCCTTTCTTACTTTATCATCCGAATCTTTTTCTGATTTATCTATGGCTAGAGCAGTCCAAGAAGCTAGCATTCTACCAGAATCAATCAATGCTTTTGATCTCATTAACATTCTTCTAACATCTGGATGTACAATAAGTGGATCGGCTTCATCATCTGGATTTCTAGGTTCTTTTAAATCTCTTCCTTGAATTCGATTTTTAGCATATGATAGTCCATTTTGATATGCAATTTCAGATTGGCCAAGTCCTTGAAGCCCCACTGCAATTCTTTCCGTATTCATCATTGAAAACATAGCTGCCAGTCCTTCATTTGGTTCGCCTATCAGATAACCTTCTGCATTTTCAAAGCTCATAACGCAAGTTGGTGAACCATGCACTCCCATTTTTTCTTCTATAGATACACAGTTTACTCCATTTCTATTTCCTAAAGTTCCATCACTGTCAACTAAAAATTTTGGAACGATAAATAAACTAATTCCTTTTACACCTTTGGGGGCACCAGGTAGTCTTGCAAGTACTAGATGGATTATGTTATCTGCTATATCATGTTCACCACAAGAAATGAATATTTTCTGCCCATTTATGATATAAGAATCCTCTTTAGCTTTGGCAGATGTTCTGATAAGACCTAAATCAGTTCCACAATGAGCTTCCGTTAGGCACATTGTTCCAAACCATTCTCCAGTTAGGAATCTGGGAAGATATATTCTTTTCAAATCTTCGCTTCCATGGTTGTATATGCAATGATATGCTCCTTTTGTGAGGCCTAGATAGATTCCTAAGGCCATATTTGATGCGCATGACATTTCATCTGCTAAAACGTTAAGAACATTAGGAAACTCCATCCCTCCATATTTTTGATGCCCAAAAAGACCTGTCAAACCTGAATTAATGACCATATCTGCTGCTTTTTTCATGCTGGGAGGTACTGTAACATTTCCATTTTCGAATTTAGCCCCTATAACATCACCATCTTTAGATGAAGTTAACCAATATTCCTCATTTATTTTTCCAAATTGCTCACTTATCATTTTAATCATGTCCCAAGTGGCTTCTTCATATCCTTTATAATCCTTCAATACTTCTTCTATATCTAGGACTTCTCTTAAGATAAATTCGTATTCTCTATAGGGTGCCTTGTACTGAACCATTTTAATTCCTCAGAGGTCTCCCTGTTGTTAACATATGTTCAACGCGATCCATAGTTCCCTCGGTTTTCATAAGTTTGAGTATACTTTCTTTTTCCATTTCTAATAATTTATCATCAGATACTGTATCTGTTGGATCTGTGTTGCCCCCTGACAAAATATATGATAATTCTTTGGTAACTACTACATCATGAGGTGTGGCATGTCCTGACTTAACCAAATCATTTACAGCTAAGTCAAGTGCAGCTTTACCAGAAGGTCCAGGCAAATAATGTTCGTTAGGTAACGGAGCTTCATAATTCTGTGCCATTGTAACGCATAATTCTTTTGCTTCGCAAAGAACCCTACCACGATTCATAGTTATTTTGTCTTCTTTTCGCAAGAAATGCATTTCTTTTGCTTCTTGAGCACTGGTTGCAACTTTTGCAGTTCCAAGATTTTGAAAAATCTTCATTATTGTTGCCATTGGCCCTTTAGGTTGCTTAATATCATTATTCCATCTAGTAATCATCTCCTTACAACCTCCCCAGGCTGGGACAAGACCAACGCCAACTTCAACCAACCCAATGTAGCTCTCAGAATGTGCTTGAACTGCATCACAGGCTAACAAGACTTCACATCCACCTCCAATAGCTAGTCCAGATGAAGCACCTACAACAGGAAAGTTTCCATGCTTAAGCATCATAAATGCTATTTGTCCACCAAATACAAATTTTTCAGCCTCTTCCCAAGCACCTATATTAGTTACAAAACTAGACAACCCTAAATTTGCACCTACGGAAAAATTACTCCCATCGTTACCAATTACAACTCCCTCATAATTTCCAGTCTCACATTGATTTGTAGCCTCTGTTAATACTTCCATAATCAGGGGATCCATAGAGTTCATTTTACTATGAAATTCTGTTAGAATTATTTTATCACCCATATCCCATAAGCTGGCTGAAGGATTCTGAAAAATTGGCTTTTTACCTCTTTTAACGTCTGCTGCTGTAAGATATCCTTCTGGTTGGTTAAGCTTACAATATTTTCCATCTGCTCCAAAAAAAAGAACATTTCCATCGGTTTCCTGATAAAAATTACCTTCCCCTATCTTATCTAATAAAACTGGAATGTCAAATCCTTCTTTTGAAATTTTTGAAGAAAACCATGAAGGCCCTAAATCATCAAGCATTTCAAAGGGCCCTTTCTTCCAGAGAAAACCATTCTTCATCGCTAAATCGATATTTACTATATTATCTGTTATTTCTGGTACTAATGAAGCTGCATAACTAAGTGTCTTGGAAAGTACTTTCCATGCATATTCCCCTCCTTTATCGTTGTATTCAATTAGATTCTTCAACCCTTTTTTTCCTGCCTTCACACTTTCGAGTCCGACTTTCCGAGATGATTTAGAATATTTTCCTGTTTTAAGATCTCTAGATTCTTTAACTCTTTGGCCTGAATCTGAATTTAAGCGATAAAATCCGCCATTCCCTTTTCTACCAGTGTAACCTTCCGCAATCATTTCAGATAATATTTGCTCTATACCTAGCTTTTTCTGTTCTTTTACACCTATATTATACATATCTTTTTCAGAAAGATTTGAAGCCATACTTTCCGTTACGTGAGGAATTAAATCTAAACCTACTACATCACCCAATCCGAATATTCCCGTTTTAGGAGCTCCAATAGGCCTTCCCATTATTGCATCTGCTTCTTCCACAGTAAGGCCCAGTTTTACAGCCTCGACCATGCCAATTAAAGTCCAGTAAGTTCCTATTCTATTTCCAATAAAACCAGGTGTATCATTACAAATTACAACTTCTTTACCAAGTCTTTTATCACAAAATTCGGAGATGAGGTTTATCTTTTTTTTACTTACTTCATCACCAGCTACTATCTCTAGTAAACGAAGATATCTTGGTGGATTAAAAAAATGAGTGATTAGAAAATCTTCAGCAAATGACTTTGGCATTCCTTCTACTAACTGCTTTCTTGGGATAGTAGACGTATTCGAAGTAATAATAGAATTCTTTTTCCTAATCTTATCTATTTTTTTAAACACATCATGTTTTATTTTTATCTTTTCTAGTACTACTTCAATTATTAGATCAGCGTCACTAATTAAATCAAGGTGATCTTCTATATTTCCAGTTGTAATAGATTTTGCATTATTTCGATGCATCAAAGGTGTTGGACTACCAAGCTTTACTGGTTTTAGCATATTTTCCACGGCAGTCTCCGTAATTATATTACGGTTTTTTGCACCGTTTGGAACAATATCTAATAACGTTACTGGTAATCCTGCATTGGCAACATGAGCTGCAATTCCACTACCCATGACGCCAGCTCCAATTACAGCAACTTTCTCAATAGCCATTTATCCTCTTTCAAGTACAGTTGCACATCCCTGTCCACCACCAACACACATTGTAGATAGGGCATATCGAGAATTGCTATTATGAAGCAATGCGGCCGCTTTCCCAGTTATTCTAGCACCACTAGCACCTAAAGGGTGCCCCATGGCTATAGCTCCACCTTGTATATTGAGTTTAGATGTATCTATTCTTAATTTATCTATACAAGCTAGACTTTGGGCTGCAAAAGCCTCATTCATCTCAATAATATCTATATCCTTAAGTTCTAGGCCTGCTCTTTTCAATGCCTTTTGAGATGATAATACGGGACCTATTCCCATTATCTCGGGATTACAACCAGAGATTGCCATCCCTCTAATATATGCCATAATTGTCAGATTATTTGAAATTGCATATTCTTTTGAACAAACGATAACTGCTGCTGCACCATCAGTGAGCGGTGATGAGGTTCCAGCTGTAACAGTTCCTTCTTTATCGAAAGCGGGTTTCAAATTTGCCATCGATTCTAATGTTGTTTCAGATCTTATACAGCCATCTTCATTTACATTATCTACTGTAATAATTTCTTCTTTGAATTTGCCTTCACTCTTTGCTTTGGAAGCTTTTTCGTGGCTTTCTAAGGCCATTTGTTCTTGTTTTTCTCGAGAAATTGAATAATTTTTTTCTAGATTTTCTGCGGTATGCCCCATTCCTATGTAGGCATCCATGTTTACTAGGCTTGGATTGAGCATGGGGTTGAAACCAGGCATAGGAACTCTACTCATCGATTCAACACCTCCTGCAATAAATAATTCTCCCGAACCTGAATTTATGGCTCCAGCAGCCTGATGAATAGATTGCATTGATGATGCACAGAATCTGTTTACAGTTACTCCACCAACACCGTTAGGCAAACCCGATAGAAAGACAACATTACGTGCCAAATTCATTCCCTGTTCAGCTTCAGGAAAAGCACACCCTAATATGAGGTCTTCAACATCCTCAGGATTTATTCCACTTTTTTCTATTAATCCTTTAATCACCTTAGCAGCCAAATCATCCGGTCTAGTTTTGCATAGTTGTCCTTTTTTAGCAGGAGTAAAAGCAGAGCGTGCATATCCACAAATAGCAATTTCAGTCACTTTAATCGTACATACATGCAGTCTTACTATATAAAAGTAGAACAATGCATTCTAAATATGAAACATTTATATACTACTATTCGAATTATCTCGTGTGGCTGAGACTAAACAATATCAATCAGATGAATCCGAAAAACAGAAAACAATTCTCAAAAAATTAGGTTTTACAGAAGATGAAGCGCGTATTTATCATGTTCTTCTAATCGCAAAAGAATCAACAGTTGGTGAGATAAGCCGCTCAATAAATTTTTCCAGGGCTAAAATATATGGTGTAATAGATAATATGTTAGCCGATGGTGTCGTAATAGAAGGTAACAAACATCCCAAATCGTACTACCCAGTAGATCCGAGGGAAATAGCTGAGAAAAGAATGAATGAAGTGAAAAATGCATCAAAATTAGTTGAAGACGATTTAGCACCTTTATTCCAGTCAAAACCAGTTGATTATCTTGAAACATTAACTGTAAAAGACATGGAAATATTCTCTCAAATAGTTGCCATGTGTGAAAGAGCAAATGAATCAATAGATGTAATCGCTTCGATTCTTCCATCTGAGATGCCTCGAAGCTTGTGTAAAGCTTTTTCGGATGCCAGTGGTCGTGGTGTAAATGTTAAAATGTTGTTTCCAGACAAAAAGAATATCATTGACTTGTCACGTCTAGAAGGATATTTTGAAATTAGACTTGCAGAATCGATGCCTGCTGCAGGTATTGTCTTGGTTGATGAAGATGAATTCTGTGTTGGTGGATTAGATGTACCTGAATCAGACAATATGTTACTTGGTATGTGGATGAATCAACCTGAATTGGCAAGATTAGCAAAATTAATCTTTAATAATATTTATGAAACTTCAAAAATATATAAAAGTTAAAATCCAAAGAAACTGAATATAGATGTCCCAAAAAAATAACTATAGAATAGTGCGACTATTAAGTAAAAAATAATGGTAATCCTTGCATATCTTATAATCCCTCGGAATATAAAACCAAATGTTGTAATGTCATCTTTAGGCTTAGCTTCAGCATTAGCAAAAGGATCTTTGTCTTTAACATCTATTCGACTCATACCCTCACAACTAGAATAGAATACTTATGCCTTACTAGACGTAAATCTATTAATTACTGCTTTAACTAATAGAGTATGGTGGCTCATCCAAATAATGAACCTATTTTGAATTATAGTCCTAAAAGCAATGAGAAAAAGGAACTTAAAAATGAACTTGAAAGACAAATGTCAGAAGTTATTGAAATACCTTGTATAGTAAATGGAAAAGAAATATACACTAATAACACAGTAACTCAAGTAATACCACATAATCATTCTCATGTACTTGCAAATGTTCATTTGGCAGATAGTGAACTAATCAGAAAAGCCTGCAAAGCTGCAACAGAAGCTCAGAAAGATTGGATTGAAATAGGAATAGAAAAGAGAGCACAAATATTTGAAAAATGTGCAGATTTATTAGCTGGAGAATGGAGAATGAAAGTAAATGCTGCGACCATGCTTAATCAAAGTAAAACTGTTTTTCAAGCTGAAGTTGATGCAGCATGTGAACTAATAGATTTTTGGAGATTTAATGCTTATTATGCCAAAAATTTTCATGACCAATTCCAACCTCTCATATCACCAGATGGAACTATAAATTCAACAGAAATCAGACCTTTAGAAGGATTTATCTTAGCAATAACTCCCTTCAATTTTACCAGTATTGCAGGTAATTTACCAAGTGCTCCAGCCCTTGTAGGATGTACGTCACTCTGGAAACCTAGTAGAAATTCTTACCATTCTAATTATATAATTATGCAATTAATGATGGAAGCTGGATTGCCAGATGGAGTTATAAATTTCTTACCAGGGATGGGAGCCGAAATAACCGATATCGCTCTTTCTAATCCGAATTTTGCTGGAGTCCATTTTACAGGTTCAACAAATGTTTTCCAAGGCATATGGCAAAAATTAGCTAAAGCTTTACCTAATTTGAAGGGATATCCTCGTATTGTGGGAGAAACAGGAGGAAAAGACTTTGTTGTTGCTCATCCAGATTGTGATCAAAGAGGATTATTAGTTGCACTTTTAAGAGGTGCATTTGAATACCAGGGTCAAAAATGTTCAGCCGCAAGTCGAGCTTATATCCCTGAAACTGTTTGGCATTCAATAAAAGAAGATTTAGTAGCTGAAATTAAAAAAATTAAAATGGGTGATTGTAACAATTTTACAAATTTTATGACCGCAGTTATAGATAAAAGAGCATTCGAGAAAATAACCGGATATATTCAGCGATCCAAAGAAAATCCAAACTGTGATATAGTAGTTGGAGGAAAAAGTAATGGAGAAACTGGTTGGTTTATTGAACCAACTATTATAGTTACTAAAGATCCCAACTCTGAAACAATGATTGAAGAGATATTCGGACCAGTTTTGACTGTATATGTTTATCAGAACAATAAATTTGAAAGCATACTGGAGCTCTGTGACAAATCCTCACCTTATGCACTTACAGGCTCTATATTCTCAAGCAACGAAGAAAATATACAAAAGGCATTTGACAAACTAAGATTTACTGCAGGTAATTTTTACATTAATGATAAACCAACGGGTGCCGTAGTAGCACAGCAACCATTTGGTGGTGCAAGAGCATCTGGAACAAATGATAAAGCCGGCGGACCTTTGAATCTACTTAGGTGGATTTCACCAAGATCAATTAAACGTAATAATCTGAAGATACATGATTGGAACTATCCCTTCATGGATGAAAATTAAACTGTTCATTCTACAGAATTGTTAAAGAAGTCTATTAACTGAGATTGATACTCATCGGGACATACGAACGTCACATCCCAAACTAGAAAGATAGCTTATGAGCTATTCAAATGCTTGATTATTCTTCTTCAGAACTGGAATCATCTTCTGACGAATCGCCGCCTGAATCATCATCTGCAGATTCAGATTCAGATGAATCTTCATCCGATGTTGTAGCCATACTTGGAGCTGATTCTTCACCGCCAGATTCATCCATTCCACTACCTAAATTCTCAGTTTGATTATTTTGATAATAAACATAGAAACCAGCTGCTAAAGATACCATAGCAAGACCAATTAATACCATTGGAACTGTTTCTTCACCTGTTTTCAATGCAGATGATGTATCCTGAACTGTGTTGACTCCTTCCGTAACCTCATTAGCAGTATAACCTCCATCTAAAGTCATTATTGGGAAATCTGATTGAGCTGGATGTACAGGACTACCTGGGAAATATGTCATACCAAATTCAGTTTGCCAACGCGAACCAGTACTTGTCATAACTTGGGCATCAGTATATTCTACATTGATTACTTGTGCTGGTGATTTTGTTCCCCATGGAAATACAACATTCACCGTTATATTATAAACTTGATCTAATGTTGAGCCTGTAGCAGGATCAATCCAAACATTTTCTTCATAATCCATAAACAAATTAAGTGTTTGAGGTTGAATTACTGGTAATGCAGCTCCAAGATCACATTCATTTGGATCTCCGCCTGCATACTTACAAGCACTGGATTCCATTAAAGGAAGCTTAGAATCAAGCATTACGGGAAGATCTGCAACACTTGTCTTAGGAAGTAAATAATAATCTATAGCTGGCATATAACTATCCATACTCAATGGTGCATCTTGAAAACTAGCAAAAATACCTAATCCAAAAACACATGTTTGATTAGTCGTGTCCATATCTCCCATTGTACAAGTTGGTTCGTAAACCCAAGTTGTTGGATCTGCCGGAGTTGAACGATTACCTAAAATTCCTACACTTGCTGCTATAGTCGAATTACTTGTGACATTATAACACATTGTAGGACACCCCTCAAAACCAACCATTAGACCATAGATATATTCACCCGTTTCGTTAAGAGTAGGTAAGAACATCTGTGAACCAAGCACCCAAGGAGTTGAAGATAAATTAACTCCATATGTAGCTGTAACAGCTAACTCGTTCTGTATAATTGGATGGAATTGAGCTGATAATTTTGCAGTCCCATTCTCAAACATACTAAGATTACCTGGAACTGGCAAAGTCATATTATCTGAAAGTACCCAAGGATAAGCTTCATAGCTTGATGGGGCTTCACCAAGACCGACCATAACTTGAGAAAGTATACCTGTGACAAGTGGATGTGTTATGGATGAACCCATGACACAAGCACCGGCTGCCAAACATGCTGCGTCACCTGGCATTGGAATTGTCATACCACCTTCTGTATGGAATTGCATCATCTCATAACCTGGAACTGCTTCTAATCCTGACTGAAAGAATGGGTGGAAATCCTGACCAAACAAATCTACCTCGCTATTACATGCAGAAATAATACCACAAATTTCAGGATAAGTAGCACTACCCGAGACGTCGATACATAAATCCTGATAACCTGGAATTGCTGCTAAACTACCCTGTACTAATGAATGGAAAGTTGAACCAAGCATGCATCCCTCACCTCCGAGCTGAGGAAGCGTGAAACCGGCTGATGCAGTTTCATCTATCACAAATGGCATTTGAGCATATGATATTGGTGAACCGTCTGGATTAGTTAAACCAAGACTTGCTGCATAAGCATCAATATCTTGAAAACTTGCCTGAACGATTGGATGATACTGACTACCTAGTAAAGCAGTTCCACCGCCTACCATCTCTGCAGTACCTAAGGTTGGAAGATCCATAGTAGAATCTGAACGAATTGGTATCTGCAAGGCACTCTCTCCTAGTGAAGTTAACGTTAATGCATAAGCAATAAGACTTGACCATTGACGCGCTGTGCCATTATCATCTACACAAAGAGCCAGATTCATACAATATCCCTCAACTGGATCGAATACTGGAAGACTGATAAGGTCTGCCACTCCATTTTCATCTTGATCCAAAGGTCCATAAGGAATATCATTCTCAACAGATTTGAAATGATAAGCTGGAACCGAACCAACTGTTCCAAGAAGCCCATTATCAACACCAATCACACTAGCAGTTGCACTTTCACAATTATATGTATTCATATGAGTAGCTAAGAAAGGATTTGAAAAAGTATAATTTGTACCTAAAGCACATGTTGAACCGACAGAAAAGAAAGTTGAACCTACATCAAAATAGGTACCATCAGCTTGAGGTATCTGCGCAGTCCATTTATTTGTACTTATGACAACTGTACTGTTTACCATTTCAGTAGAATTACCTTCTACGTCAAAAACATCAAGTGTAGCTCTTGCGGTTAAATAATTACCAGTAGCATTGGTAGCATTATCATTGCCTGCATTAACCTCTAAACCAACTGTGGCTTTAGTAGCTGTAATATTAGCTCCATCAAGATTTCCAACATAATGTGTTTCGGACATCATAGTTTCATCCAAAATAAAATTTGCAGCTAAACGTGCATCAGGTTCAAACATTATTGTAACTTTCAAATCTCTGTCAACTACCTGGCCTGTTTCTGAGGCAACCCATACGTCTTCACTATAAACCATATAACCTCGAGATTGGCCCTCTATACCAGCTGGTAAAAATCCATCAAAACTAGCTTTTAAAGTCTCAATATTTGCATTACTGTAAGGTACTTCAGGCTCAGTAGATTTGTAATGATAAGTCTCAATATCGCTAACTGTTTCTACTCCCTGGAAAATGTATGTATTTGTCCAAGATGATTCGAAAGGATTAGGCCATTGAGTGTCTTCTTGAGCTGGTAAACTGTTAGGATTCCAAGTAGAATAAGCAAAGCCATCGGTACCATTAGCTCGAGTTTCATAAGTGGTTCTATCAACATAAGAATCTGAAGAAGACAATGTTACGATAGGAACCGCTTCGGTTGTATCAGTGTATGCTGTAACATCTGTGTGGAAAAACGTTTCATCATCATTACTCTTCGATGAATCCGCAGTAACTGCATAATTAACATGACCATTATTGTGTGTGGCTAATGAATTAGCTGCATTAAAGTCCCCCTGAAGTGTAATAAATTGTCCTTGATCCATAATAGTCATATCTCCTTCATAGAAGAATTCACTCTCAAAATCATCTGATAATTCCTTTTGGCCGGGAACGTAAACACCCATCCAATACGCAGAAATCAATAAGAAAACTGCTCCTGCGGCTACAAAAGCCTGTGCGGTCCATTCTGGTAGATTCATGTTGCTCATGATTTTTCTCCAATGCTTAAAAAGCATAGAATATAGTGCAAAACTAGGTTACACTAATACCACGATTGAAATAAATCGTATATAATGCTTTGTATTGTTTCAAAAAAAGAAACTATAGTTCCTCTAGTTTAGTAATAAATAATTTAATCTCTTCAACACTCCAACCTTGATAAAACTCACCTAACTGAGACCAAGCTTCTTGTTCTTCATCAGCCATTCGATATAAATCAACCAAAGTTGCCTGAACCTTACCTTCTTCATAGTTTTTAGAATAATCGACCAGTCTTTGCTCAACTTTATCTCTATCAACACTATAACTTGTATTTATATCTAAATCACTAAACTCTAAATAATCACCAAGTAAAGATTGAGGAACATAAAGAATATAAAGTCCAGAAAAAAACACCCCAAATTGAAATATTAAATATCCTTCTGAAGCATGACCAAAAGTAAACCAACCTTCTTCATTAAGATACCATTTAGTATAGTAATAATAACTGATAAATGTAAATACAAAAAAAGAGGGAACCGAGAATAACCAATCTGTGAGACTTATAGATCTATCTGCTTCTGGTACTTCCCCTAATATACTATATCTCAAACTGTATATTTCTAAAATCATCCAATACATAAGAAAAATAGCTAATAGAATCAGAATTATACTTGCCAAGAACCAAATATAGCCTTGATCAAACATAACAAAAAGAATTATGGTCCCTATAGCTGTTAACCAATAAACTCCGATTAACCATATGCCGTGACTCCATATTTTATGAAATAATTGTTGAAGACAAAATAAACAAGCAATACCTGAAAACAACCACAGTGGTGTAGAAAGCAAATGAAATTCAATACCAAATGCTGGAAGAGCAATAAGACGCCCAATACCAGAATCCATATAACCAGAAAAGAGAGAAACTGTAAAAGTCAAAGTAGATAAAGCTAAAAGGAGAGAATCCTCTGTTTCACGGTCAATTCTAAACTGACGCCCCAATAAGCCCATTAGTTATTAATTTGAAAGTTACTACAAATAGATTTTGTGCGATTCAATAATCACTCTTTTTCCATTGCTTGCTTTAATAAATCTCCCATTGTCAACGCCTCACTTGATGAAGATAAAGCTGACGATTCGGGAGTTTCAATCTTTTCAGTTAATTTAATTCTTAAAAAATTCTCAAGTTTCTTTATTAATTTCTCATTCGGTTTCATATTGCCGGCTTCAACTGAGGTCAGAATAGATTTCTTCTCCGAAATTTTACTTGCCAAAGAACCATGATCTAATTTCAATTTCTCTCGAGCTTTTCGTACTATCTCTCCATAATTTTTTACTAAAACTCTTTCATCAGTTTCAATTTCTACATACCTATTTTTTTGTTCTCTCTTCGCAAGTGTTTGGACTACATATGCTCTATGCCCTAGGGATTCTCTATGCGTTGGTTCTGAACCCAAGGCTGAACAATTATTACAAACTTGGAGGACTGATCCTGAAGTTTTACGAGGATGAAGTATTGCTGATTCGGCTCCGCACATTTCACATTCCATAGTAAGTCACAAATGATATATATCTAACCCAATTAAATGTTTAGTGATTAAAAGTGTCTCCCGAAGAAAGTGAAGGCGATGTCTCAACGCCTGAAAAAAGTGAAGATTGGAATAAATGGCTCATAGAAGAAACTGAAAAATTTGAAAGTGAAAAGAGACAACTTGAAATCGATGCAGCAAGAATGAAAAGAGAAAATGCGCATCTTAAAGGTGAATTAGCAAGACTAAGAGCTCCCCCTCAAGTTATTGGTACTGTAAGAGATATCTTAAAAGATGGAAGAATCGGAATTAAGTCCAGTAGTGGACCTGATTTTGTTGTGCACATTTCTGAGGGAATTGATAAAGAAGAATTAGAAATTGGAGACAGAGTAGCGCTACATCGACAAACATTAGCCGTTTTAGAAACACTGCCATCTACAAAAGATCCATTAGTAGTAGGTGCTGAAATTGATACAAAACCTCCCGAAAAGTATAAAGATATTGGTGGATTGATTGAAGAATTAGATGAATTAAGAAGTACAATTGAATTACCTATGCTGCAACCTGAGAGTTTTACAAAAATAGGTGTAGAACCTCCAAAAGGTGTTTTATTAGTTGGACCACCGGGAACCGGAAAAACATTGATGGCAAAAGCTGTAGCTAATGCCACTAATGCAACATTTATACGATTAATAGGTAGTGAACTCGTACAAAAATATATTGGAGAAGGTGCGAGATTAGTAAGAGAATTATTTCAATTGGCTCAAGAAAAATCGCCCAGTATCATATTTATCGATGAATTAGATGCAGTAGGAGCTAAACGTATGGACGTTGGAACCACTGGAGATAGAGAAGTACAACGCACATTAATGCAATTATTAGGTGAATTAGATGGTTTTACACCCAGAGGAAATGTGTCCATAATGGCCGCCTCAAACAGACCTGATATATTGGATGAAGCATTACTAAGACCAGGAAGATTTGATAGAATTATCAAAATACCTTTGCCTGAAGAAGAAGCCAGATTAAAAATAATAAAAATCCATACTAAAAAGATGTCTATTGTTAGAGGCTTGAATTACAAACTCTTAGCATCTGAAACCGAAGGATTCTCTGGGGCTGATCTGAGAGCACTTTGTGTTGAAGCAGGAATGAAGGCTATCAAAAATAAAAAATCACAAACGAATATGAAAGATTTTAAAGAAGCATTAGACAAAATTAAAAATCGCCTAAATGATTCTGATATATCTGAACCTGAAGGCGGATTATACTATTGAGTAAAAAAATTGCAAAGATAAATGCTTCTAAAGAAGCTCTGAAATTTGTTCAAAACGGAATGATTGTTGGTCTAGGCACTGGATCTACTGCTAAAATTTTTATCAATCTTTTAGGAAAAAAGATATCTAAAAATTTCCAAATTACTGGAATGCCAACATCCATTGAAACTAAAAAACAAGCTGAAGAATTGGGAATTAAACTAATTGATATTAATGATAAAAAAATAATTGACTTAGCAATTGATGGTGCTGATGAAGTTTCCCCTGAAAAAAATTTAATAAAAGGATTGGGAGGTGCTTTGCTAAGAGAAAAAATAGTAGAAAAAAAAGCTGCCAAACTAATTATTATTGTGGATGAAAGTAAAATGGTTAAGAAACTAGGAAGAGGAATATTGCCTATAGAAGTGGACAAAGAAAAATATTTAGAAATTGTGCCAAAAGTAGAAGCATATGGATGTAGTACTGAACTACGCAAAGAAAGTAATGGTGATATTTTCAAAACCGACAATGGAAATTTTATTTATCATTGTAGATTTGATAAAGAAATTACAAATGCTACTAAATTAGAAACTGAATTAATGGCAATAAATGGCGTTATTGATACTGGACTCTTTATCAATATGGCAAACATGATTATTATAGGAAATGAAGAAGGAACGACAATTATAGATTAATTATTTACTACGCTGTTCTTTAGCTTTAGGACGTAATCCTTTATAGTTACATTTACGGCATTTAACTGCTTTCCAAGCGTTATTTGCGTTACACTGCATACAAACTTTTTTGTTAAACATGCGTGCCTCAGCCTCAGGGAAACGTGCCATAAGGGCGCCGTAGAAGACGTGGTTATAATGATTTGTGTAAAATATTTAGCTTTTAAAACAAAAGAACTAATAAACATGCCTCTTTAACTAATTATGAGTCTAAAGCCCAATAGGGCAAATTGTATTCGAGGTTCAGAATAATTGAATAGGGCCAAAAAATACCACAAATACACGCTACTAGATTTGCTCTTCAAATCAGGAGATACAATCTAAAATCATGAATTTGTTCTCAATATTTACCTCATTTATAAATGATTTGCAAAGCCCTGAATTAGATTGGACAAGAATTATAATATTCCTTTTCTTAGCACTAGGTGTCTCTTTTATTTGTTCATTATTGGAAGCCATTATTCTATCAGTAACATGGTCACATATTGAAATAGTAAATAAGAATGAAAAAACAAGTGGTACAAGATTAAAAAGATTAAAAGATGATATTGATCAACCTTTAGCTGCAATCCTAACACTAAATACTATCTCACATACCCTAGGAGCTGCTGGAGTAGGATCAGAATTTCATAAATTAGGTAATGAATGGTTTACAGCTGCATCTATTGTACTTACTGTCCTTATATTAATATTCTCAGAAATAATCCCTAAAACATTAGGTGCAATTTATTGGAAGAGATTAGCCCCCTTTGCAGCATACATACTTGAAGGATTACTATGGATTACTTGGCCCATAGTTGTTATTCTCAATAGTTTTTCTAGGAAGCTTGCCGAGGGTAATGAAAATCAAAAAGAGATGACACGAGAAGAAATGATTGCAGTTGCAGAAATAGGTGAAACCCAAGGGGCACTTGAAAAACAAGAAACCCAAGTCATTAAGAATCTTTTGACAATGGATAAAATCTTGGCTGAAGACGTTATGACACCGAGTACTGTAATGCTAACATTTCATAAATTAGAAACTGTTGAAGAAGTAATACAAAATTATTCCCCTCTTCCATTCTCTAGAATCCCAATCCATGATGAGAATCTAGACGATATTCTTGGAGTTGTACTAAGAAGTAAAATTATGGAACTACATAGCGAAGGAAAAACCGATACTTGTATGGAAGATTTAATGTCCCAACTTTCAACAGTGAGTCCTGAGAATTCAGTCGCAACTTTATTAGATGAATTTCTTAAAAAAAGAGAACATATTTTTTTAGTTGTTGATGAATATGGAACTACACAAGGCATAATCACACTAGAAGATGCCGTAGAAACACTCCTAGGTGCTGAGATTGTAGATGAATCTGATTCTGTAGAAGATATGAGACAACTAGCAAGAGAATTATGGGAAAAGAGACGTAAAAGAAAAAATTTGAAATTTAACTAATAATTACTGATTATTTATTTAATAAGCTATCAGTGTTGTACCACTCTTTTAGACGATTTGTCATCCAAATTAGGCTTGGAAGAACAAAAATTGCAATAAATACTGAATATATTATTGTAGCGGCAGTTATAATTCCGAAATTTCTTACTAAAGGCATTGGTGATAAAAAGAGAACGGCAAAACCACAAAATGTTGTCAAACCAGATATAAGAAGTGCTGAACCAGTACGCTGAATTGTAGTTTCTATGGCTTGTTTTTCACTCTTATGTTCAACTTCTTCTCTATATCTCTCTACAATATGGATGGCATAATCTATTCCTAAACCAATTGTTAAGGCAGTTACCATAACTGTAAGAACGTTCAAAGTTATTCCTAAGAGAGTCATTGTAGCCATAATCCATATGGTAGCTAAAATTGTTGGTAATGTTGAAAGTAAGCCTAGGCCAAAATTGCGATAAATAGCTATTAAGATAACTGCTGCTAAGATGATTGAAGTTAAGGTTGAACTGATTTGAGTATTTTGAATTTCATTCACTGTAACACTAGTCAACACATGGCCTCCCGTAATACTAACTGTATAATTTTCTGAAGATAAACGCGCAGGAACATCTACTGCTAATTCAGATCTCATAAATTCAAGGCCAGTATTGTCTAATTCATAAGAAGATGTAGCGCCAATAAATACTCTAACAACTGAAGAAGAATAAACACCATCTGAATTTTTATGTAAGACATGCCTTATTTTATCTGAGTAAGATTCACCAGTAAAAGGATCAGCTACATCTAAGTCTCTTTGATATAAATAATCATACAAATTTTGGATATCGGTGTCAGTTGTTTCACTAAATGTTTTTATGTGAGAAAGATCTGAAGTTTTGTAAGACAAATTGAAAGTGTTGATTATTGACTGTACATATATGTATTTATTTGAATCATGAACTGTTATGTCTTCAACGATATCCTCTTCAGGTCCATTTTGTAAGTATCTAAATTCAACACGGCTATAGTAAGAATCGGAAGGTACACTTATTGAAACTGTAGTTCTTTGGGAAATATCAGTATCCAGAACAGAGACACTAATTTTCTCTGAATTTTGATACTCATTAGATTGATCATACCATAAAACGTAAACCTCTAGAGATAGCGTAAAACCTGATTTTGTAGTAATCCAACTTGCTTCTATGTCTTCACCAGGGACAACTCTAAATGAATTAGTTGTAATCCACTCATGGGTTGTATTCGAACCTTGACCTGTATTGTATTTATCAGTAGTTGCTGCATTACGAACTACTTCATAAACAGATTCGACCCTTGAAGTAGGCCCAACTTTAATCACATAACGATCATTGTTTAATCCACTACTACAAGGTCCTTCTTCACCACATTGAAATTCATATATCCCGTCTAAAAATTGAGTGGTTGCTACTGGACCTGTAAACAAAACTTGAGATTGCAAATAACTTGCACCCCTAAAATCAGATTGAATATTCTCTGCAGTCGCCATAATATCTAAATCATCTGAAAGAAAATCATCTAAAGAAAAAGAGGTCTCTATTTGTGACGCGCCACCCAATGCTAAAATAGTAATAATAACAACTGAAGAAATGATTACTTGTGGATGTTTATCAACTATCTCTGCTGCTTTGGAAATTGAATTATCTATTATTTTTGAACCTTGAACTGCGCTAATCTTATCTTTTGAATTTGAATCGACAATATACCTCATCGAAGTATAAAAAAACATTGTAAGAATAAAAGAAGAAAAAATACCTACTGCACAAAGTAGACTAAAATCTCGAACTGGGCCTACGCCCCCACCTATTCCTGAAAGAAACGCAACAACTGTGGTAAACATTGCCAAGAATAAAGCTTGACCTGTATGATTTTGGGCATCTAATAAAGAATCTTCAATAGTATTCCCTGCAGATAAACTTTCCTGATATCTACGACTAATATGTACTGAGAAATCAATACCTAAACCAACTACTAAAGGAACAACTGCTACATCTAAGGCTGTTAAAGTAATACCTGCCATACCTGCAAAAGCAAAAGTCCAGAAAACTGATAACACCAAAGTTATAACTGGTAAAACTACATAACTCCAATGTCTAAAAGTCAACCATAGTAAGATTACAGTGACCAATAACATACCTAAACTCATTAACAAATTTGTAGTCTGAGTTGACTGGTCAACGTCATAAGCAAGAAGTGCTACAGAAAACGCATCTGCCTGAATATCACCACCAGATTCTGAATTATGATTATAAGCTAATATTCTAACTTGCTGACCGATTTCTTTTCTTTGGTCAACAGTTATATCTGGTTCTAGATTAATCATTATAAGGGTTGAATTAGCAATAGGGGCAGAACGCATCGAACTTGAATCATCAGTATCTACGATTAACAATGGATCAAGATTTAAATCTTTATTAATCAAAACATCACCTACAAAATCAACTTCATGCCAAGAGTAATTCCCCCCTCCTGAAGTTGAAATTGAGTCATAAACTAACTGCCACGAATTAGTTGAATCCTTAACCTCACTTAATGATAAACCTGAATCTTGGAGAGCTGAATCGAAAAAACCACCAACCGAAATAACATCTTTAACTCCATATAATTGTGAACATGAATTATGGAGCTCTAAAATATCCTCTAAATTATCCATAGTTAGAACATTATCTTTACTTATCGAAGTTAAATAAAGATAAACTACACTAGAATCTTTACCAAAATCATTACTTATTGTATCATAAGTCTCAACTTCCTCCGACTGTGGGAGAAAAGCCTCAACATCGGTAGCAAATTCAACTTTTAAAATAAATGGTGAAATTATTAATGTTAAAAGTGACACTACAACAATAATTTGCCGAGAATTCTCGATTGAAAGTCGGGAATAACGTTTTAACATACTATGGTGCATAAGAGGCTCACTTAAAAATTGTTGTCAATGGCCAAGACGCCTTTGCCGTTGCTGAAAAGAGCGAATGGCGCGTAAAAAATCAATCTTACGCATTTCCGGCCAAAACACATCTGCAAAATATAACTCTGAATAAGCCAACTGCCATAAAAGAAAATTACTTATTCTTTCTTCACCGGATGTTCTCAAAATTAAATCAGGATCTGGTAAATTACTAGTATATAAATTATCGGATATTAAATCAGCATTAATATCACTAGAATTTAATTTACCTTTTTCAATTTTCTCCGCTATTTTAGTCATCGATCTAACTATTTCTTGACGACCTCCATATGCAACCGCTAAAGTGTAATTATATAGGTCATAATCTTTTGTTTTATTCTCTGCATACTCGATTGCCTTAACTACACGTTCAGGCAACAATTCACGATGACCTATAGATCGTATTCTTACTTTATTTTTATGTATTTGAGGATCATCTGCTGCATTCCTAAAGGATTCTTCAAAAAGATCCATTAATGATTCTAATTCATTCTTATCTCTATTAAAATTTTCCAAGGAAAAAGCATAAACTGTCAAAAACTTAATATCTAAATTACGACACCAATTCGATAAATTTTCTAAAGTACCTCTTCCCATAGCGTGTCCTTCAAAAGGAAGAATACCAACACTTTCGGCATAACGACGATTGCCATCCATAATGACTGCTAGATGATTAGGAACTAGATTCTTACGAATTTCACGTTCTAAACGCTTTTCATATAATTTGTAAATCGGAGATAATATCTTTCTTACTATTCTTTTCACTACAGACTAGATAGATACAACATTATAAAACAACTTTAATAGCACTTTGTGAGAAGTGAATACTTATTTGAATTAGGCGGAGAAAACATTGAACTAGGGAAATTCGAGGCAAATGAAGTTTTGAAAACTGAAAAATATGACCCCAAATTGAAATTTGAAGAAGACAACTCAATAATCTTGAATGTTTCTAAAGTTATTGAACCTAGAACCATTAGTAGATTAGGAATGACAAAACGTGTCTCCAAGATATTTCATTCAGCTAATTATAAAAAAGATATAAATAAAGTAATAAATAAAATTAATTTCTTGGATATTGGAAGAAAAAGTTTTGCAATACGGCTAATTACTAAAAAGAAAATTTCTGAGAACAAAATTGCGATTAAACTTGGAGAAAAAATACCTGAAAAAAATAAGACAAATTTAAAAAAACCTGATGTAAAAATATTATTTTATGTAGGAGAAAGAATTATTATTTCAATATATAAAAGTAAAATAGACACATCCTACAAAAAATGTTTAAAACATCATATAAAATATAGACCCTACTTTTCACCAATAAGCATTCATCCAAGAATTGCAAGAGCCATGGTTAATCTAGCTAATTGTAGCGTAAATGACACAGTAATAGATCCATTCTGTGGAACAGGAGGAATTCTAATCGAAGCTGCAGATATGAATCTGAAAATAATTGGATCTGATATTCTACCAAAAATGGTTGAAAATACAAAAGGTAACTTAAAACACTTCAAATTTAAAGGAAAAATAATTGAAAGTGATGTAAGAAGTATATCTAAATTGAAATTTAATGCCATAGTATGCGATCCACCTTACGGAATATCTACTACTACAAAAGGTGAAAAAATATCTGACTTAATGAATCGAACAATGGATACTTTTACAAAAAACTTAATCAAAGGTCAAAGGGTAATAATGGCTATTTCCAAACCCGAATTAATAAAAACTTCTGAATTCAGATTAAAGAAGCAATTTAAGTGGTATATTCACAAATCATTAACAAGAAATATTTTGATTTTAGAAAAAAATTAATAACGTACTGTAATATCAATTATATAATCCATATCACCATTTGTGCAGTCAATAGTTAATTCATAATCTCCATTGGCCTGGAGAACCTCACTATCAGTTATATCCCAAAAACCATCATTACCATTGCTGTCATCCTGTTCATCAGTTTCATTAGCAATAGTATTTCCTTCTGAATCATTTAAAGTTAAATCCACAGTAGAAGGATCTGTTGAACTTAATGGGAAATTTTGATTTTCATCTAATGACCAATTAATACGTAGACTTACTGCACCCACATTTACGGGAAATATAATAGTATTAGATTGGCCTTCTTCAACATCACCTTCAAAGCTTTCTTCATAATTGTCTACAACCGTAACTATAGTTTCAGTTTCATCTAATAAACCAGTCGAATCAGTGACTACTAAATTTACCTTAAATTCTCCAGCTGAAGAATAGTTGCGCATTATTGTAACATCTGTGTATTGTTTACTATCACCCTCAAAAGACCAAGCGTATGTCAACTCATCACCATCCGAGTCAGTCGAATCTGATGCTGAAAAATTAATATTATTATCCACTTGAATTTTAGGATTAGAAGGACTTATCCTAGCTATTGGTGAATTCTGACCAGTACTCGTGGTATTATTCGTATCTTCATCATCATCTGAAACGTACACATAATATCCATAACCACCCGAAGCTCCAAGAACTAAAACCAGCATAGATAATATTAGAGTTATTTTCTTCATTCTAATTAGAAGTTATTTTAAGCCTTATTAATAGTTAACCATACGTAATAATCGACGAGTATGTTAAGAAGAGCATATAAATAGACCTCCTGAATGGCGCCACCTTGAGATTTTATTCCAAGAGGTAAATTTGTCAGAAGACCCCGACTTCAAGTATATAATTCGCATTTCCAATTCAGACGTTTCAGGAGAAGAAAGATTAGGATTTGCCCTAACTTCAATAAGAGGTATTGGAACAAGAATTAGTAATGCAATAATTCAAAAATTAAAATTAAATCCTAATAAATTAGCTGGAAAACTTACTGACAAGAATGTCTCAGAAATTGAAAATGCCATTATAAACATAAAAGATTATGTTCCTACATGGCTACTAAACAGACAAAAAGATTATGATACTGGAGAGGATATTCATCCAGTTAGTATTGATTTAAAAATGACACATGATGACGACCTCAATCGAATGAAAAAAGTTAAATCATACAAAGGGATTAGGCACTCTACTGGTCATAAAGTTAGAGGTCAACGAACTTATTCTAATGGAAGAAAGGGACTAGCTCTAGGAGTTAGCCGAAGGAAGGAGTCTAAGTAAAGTATGGGTGATCCAAAGTTTCCAAGTAAACATTACAATACTCCATCACATCCTTGGCAAAAAGTTAGAATAGACCAAGAAAAAACACTTCTTCATCAGTATGGACTTAAAAATAAAAAAGAAATTTGGAAAGCTAATACCCAAGTTAGGAGTATGAGAAGACAAGCTAGAAAATTAACTGCGAATTCAGGTGTTGAACAATCTCAAAAAGAAAAAAACCTTCTTCTAGCAAAGTTGAATCGCCTAGGAATACTTGAACCTGATGCAGGTTTAGAAGATATCTTAAGAATGTCACCAGAAAGTGTTTTAGATCGTAGATTACAAACCCAAGTTTATCTACAAGGACTATCCTCTACAGTAAATCAGGCAAGACAATTAATAATTCATGGACATATTTCTGTAGATGGAGCAGTTAATAGAGTTCCAGGAATGATAGTCACTAAACTTCAAGAGAAAAAAATTATTTACTCTCCATCTTCAGCTTTGAATAGTGATTTACATCCAGTAAGACCTGGAAGTCAAGAAACATATAATAATTCAGAATCAGAAGAGGATGATGAAAATAAATCTTCTGAGAAAGAAAATACTGAACAAACCGTAGTTAAAGACAATAATAAAGATGAGATCAATGAAAAAAAAGAGAACGCAGCTAAAGAACAAAAACCAAAGGAGACTAAATAATGAAGAAATGGGCTGTAGCACACATTTTTGCCTCACACAATAATATTATTATTACTGTCACAGATTCAACTGGAGCTGAAACTATTGCTAAATGCTCAGGTGGAATGGTTGTAAGATCGCAAAGAGAAGAGTCCAGACCACATGCAGCAACTTTAGCTGCTAACCAAGTTGCTGAAACCCTTAAAGAACGCGGAATTGAAAATGTCCACGTGAAACTTAGAGGAGCTGGTGGAAAAAGAGGAGGTACACCTGGTCCAGGCGCACAAGCTGCAATAAGATCTTTGGCACGCTCTGGGATTTTAATTACGCGAATTGATGATGTTACACCAATACCACATGATGGTGGAAAACCAAAAGGTGGAAGAAGAGGGAGAAGAGTCTAATGAAAGTTATTACCAGGATTATGGATGATTATTATGCACAAATTGAATTCAAAGAAGTTAATTATTCCTTTGTTAATTCTGTTAGGAGATCCTTAATTTCAATGGTCCCCTGTTTAGCAGTACATGAAGTTGACTTTCACATGGGTTCACTGGGGACATATATAGATGAAGAAACTGGCGATGAAAATGAATATGAATCAATTAGTGCTATGTTTAATGAAATTATAGCGCACAGAATTGGTATGCTTCCTATACCCACTGATGATAAAACAATAGAGGCTTTCGGGGATGCTATTGATGATGATTCAAAGCAACCAGATATCATGTATTCACTACATAAGCAAGGACCTTGTACTGTTTATTCTGGAGACTTTGAACCGGTTAATGGAGATGATTCACTAACTATACCTGAAAGTAAAGTTCCTATTGTTAAATTAACTGAGGGACAGGCTATTCTTGTTTATGCTAAGGCAAAACTGGGAACTGCAAAAAAACATACTAAATGGCAATGTACTGTAGCGCCACGATTTTATCAAGCACCAACATTAACAGTAGTTCCAGGAAAAGGAAGTAAAACTGTAATTAATACAGTTGGAAAAGATAAATTTACCAAGAAAGGAAAAAATCATATTATTAAAGATCCTGTAGTTGCACATGAAGCATTAAAAACATTAGAAAGACTCTGGAATGATGATGAGGCTAAAAATGCAATGGAAGTTACTACTAATAAACAGCATTTTATATTTGAATTTGAGACTAACGGTGCAATGAAGGCTAAATTAGCACTAGAGCAAGCTCTGAAGGCACTCGACGAGCACTGTGAAGAGTTTATGTCTGGTATTAACACTGCTGCATAATCTTAATTTAGTAAATATTTATTAGCAGGATTTTATAGTCATTTTATCTAATGCCACTTTATGTTCGTGTAATACTGTAGCGGGGGTCGCATAGCCAGGCCAATTGCGCTAGGTTGAGGGCCTAGTCCTTAGTGGTGCGAGGGTTCAAATCCCTCCCCCCGCACCATTATTCTAATTTAATTTCAACTCCTATTGTTTGTACTACTTCAAAACCACCACTAGGTAATAATTTTTCTACAGTTGATAATTCAACATTAAACACATTAGCAAGTTTTCGTGATACTAGCTTACGATCACTAAAACCTGGTTTAAAGGTAATAAATTTTTTTGATACGTCCTTAAAAGAACTTACTGGGCCTCCCATTAACTTTTCGGTTCCATTATAACTAATTAGACCTATCCCTAACTCAACCTTAAGATTCTTGTTCCAATTACGTTTTCCTCTTATCACAAAAGCTCCTTTGGCCAAAAACTCACCAGTGTTAGGAGTCTTTGAAACCTTATCATTATCAACCCAAAAAGAATGACCACTAGCAACTCTAGCTCCCCAAGCTTTACTATAAGCTAAACTGAAATTAGAGGCTTCAAGCATTGATTCTGATGAAGGTGGAACACCCTTTTCATTTTTAACAACAACACTAGGTGCTCCGTGTATATCTGCATGCGCATATCTATCATTATTTTTTAAATATTTTTTAACAACTTGCTCATTGGATGTTGCATCTTTACCTCCTATTGCAACTTCTCCATTGGATGTAATAAACCATCTGTACTTTTCAAACCAATCTAGTTTTTGTTTTGTAGGCTTTTCCTTTTTTATTGCTTTAGGTTTTTCTTTAAGAACTTGTTTAGTTCTTTCAGCCTTTCTCTCTAATTCCTTCGCTTCATCAAAATAAAGAGAAGCATTTGCTTCAGCTGATTTAGAAATATTTAATTCAATATCAATTCCCTCCAAATTAATTGTAAAATCCTCTTCAGCACCAATAATCACCTCATTAACTACTGAAATATTAGAAAAGATTAACTGTCCCTTCTTTCTTAACTCCACTGCAATATTTAAATAAGATTTAATTGCTTCGTTTTGTTTGCTAATTCTATAATCATCTTTGTCATTAACTATCTTTAAAGGTTCTCTAATTGAAGAAACATAATCACTTATTGCTTCATCCAAATCAGAAAATTTAGAACCTGGAATCAAATTACTCAAATTATATGATGATACTGTAAAATTATTCTTTTCATCATCAATAAAAATGGTAGGGTCAATTTTATCCACGAGAATTTTCTTAATTTCAGAAAATATGGTTTCCACATTGGATGTTTGAGGCTTTGAATCGGGATCTAAACCTAGCTTGTAACATAACAAATTAGATATTTCACCTCCAAGATTACAATTGATAGTTAAAGTAGCTCCAAGTGTTCTTTGAGAACCCATGAAAGTCTCCTTATATTTTGATAGATCTGAATTGAAAGGATTAAATCCCGGTGGTTGAATATACATTTCACCCATTTTTAAAGTACGATGTCTAAATTTTTGCTGTTTCATTACAGTTGTAATTTTACCATCTTCACACAATATAGCATTACCTTTATGGAATAATTCTAAGATTAGTGTGTTCTTTTTCTCTTTACGAATAAATTCAAAACAAATAATTCTATCTCCGTTAAGTTGAATAATAGAATCTAAGCGGCTCTTCTTAATCGCTTTACGTACACGGTTAACAAAAACACCTTGATTTGATTCCGTACTAATAGAATTTTTAGTTAAATAAGCCCAACCTCTAAAATCTATTACAAGTCTAATAGTACCTTTTTCTATATTTCTTAATTTAAATATTAACCTATTAGAATCCGGCCTACCAAATTGATCAAGCCTAGAACCAATTAAAACTTGCCACCCTAAAACTAACTCCCTTATATCAGGGCCAGTCAAGGCTTTCTTCATTCACTCAATTTACTTGAACTTTAATTGTCCAAGTCTTTATTACGGTAATAAGTTGATAAAAGGACTGCAGCACCAACAGCTCCAATAAGAGATATAAATCCCATGTAAAAAGAAGGATTACTAGCTTTTGTTCTAACTACTTTGAAAAAAGCATTACCTTCATTATTATCATTATCACTTTCCTGAATATTATCAGATGTATCTATTGATACTGTAATAGGAATACCTACTTCATCACTATCATGCTCTCTAGCTGGGTTCCAAAAAATCTCTAAAGTTTTTTCTTCACCATAAGCTAAAGATTCTATAGTTTGTGGTGTTCCCAACTGTGCCCCATCTACATAGAAAGTAACAACAATATCAGTTGTTGATACACCAGCTTGATCCATAGAACCTCCATTGTTCCTAACCTTAGCATAAATAGTAATTTTCTGAGAATCACCTCTAGTATTAATCCAAGCACCAGTATGACTAAAAGTAATATCAGTATCCTTAACTTCCAAATCTGGTTCTGGGATAATTATATCAAAAGCACAGGTTGCATCTGAACCTCCGCCTAAAGATTTAATTGTTAAGTCTATTCCATAAACACCAGGTCTAGCACTAGAAGCCGGAGTTATACTAATTGAACCATCAGTTTTATGGACTGCAGTTGTAGAAGAATCACTTTGACCAGTCAATTGCTTACCGTTTGTTAAACCTGGTTTAACATCCCATAAATCTACATTAATTCCTGAATCACTAGTAACAACCGAAGTGAAAGTATATGAATCATCATTCCAACCTGTATTAGTTAAAGTATAACCCCACAGATAATTTTGTCCTTGATGCATTAAATTATCTCCACTATTAGATTCAGTATCACATGTAACTGAAGATGCATAAGACGTACGAGCTGTCAAACTTATTGCAATTGTATTTGTTTCATTAAGAGAAGCTGAAGCTGGGCTATTATCTTTACAATCATTTGTTAAATGACAACCTGGATCAAAGGCACCACTATCTGTATCACCATCATACCATCTAGGATCTGTTCTACCATAAACTTGAACATTATTAGTGTCTCCAGCTTTACAGTCTCCTGTACAAAAAATCATAAATTGAACAGTAAAAGAGGCACCTTGACTTAAAGAAATAACCGAAACAGGATCTCCATTAACATCAAAGAACGCAGTATCCCAGCTAGTACCTCCTGGAAAATTAGCGACGAGGAATATCTCCATTTTTCTAAAAACAGTATCTGAACTTGTTAAAGTCAATGTTGCAATAGTATTTCCGCCTTCCATAATATCGGCAGTGGTTATATTGGAATCTAGAGTTATATTATTACTTGCAGCACCAACATTATTAGGTACAATAGTAACAAGAAACATAACTACTACGCCACAAACAAGAAGTGTATGCTTTATACTGGCTTTTGACACTGCGATTTTACTCATTTAAATCCTCAATATTCCTTAGGAATACCATGCCATACAAATTGGGTAATAAAAAGACTTCTGAGACAATATGTTATAACCTCCACACTTATTAACTGACAATTATACAATGTATACATGGTAAATATAGATATTAGTAAAGATATACGAAATTTTATTAATATGTTCGGTAAAAATAGCAATATTTTACCTATTAACTGTAAAGGACAAATTATAGTTTCAGGGATGGGAGGATCTGGAATTGGAGGTTATATTGCCTCAAATATCTTTGATAATGACGAAAAAAGACAAATAATACCATGGAACAATTATTCATTACCTTCATGGGTCAACCATAATGATTACGTAATATGTATTTCATACTCTGGGAATACTGCTGAAACCTTATCTGCAGCCAAAAGGGCAGTTCAGATTGGTTGTAAATTAGACGTGATAACCACTGGAGGTAAACTTCTTGAAATTGCTAAAAAAAATAATTCCGTTATCAATCTTGTTGAAAAAGGACATCAACCACGTGCTGCATTACCTCTTCTCATAGAACCTTTACTATATAAAATTGGAAGAAAAAATCTAAAAAATGAATTACAAGAAATTAAAAAAATAAAAGCAAATATAACCTTAGTAAATAAGATAGCAAAAAAAATTCATAACAAAATTCCCTGTATCTATGCACATGGCTTAATGAAACCAGTAGCATATCGTTGGAGATGTCAAATAGAAGAAAACGCCAAACAACTTGCATTCCATCATGAAATCCCAGAAATGAATCATAATGAAATTGTTGGATGGACAAACGTAGAAGAAGATATGGTCGTTATACTTATAAGAGATAATAAAGAAGAACATTATATTCGAGATCGTTTTGATGCAACAAAAAAATTAGCATGGCTTTCGCAAGATATTGAGGTAATTGAAATATTTGCTGAAGGAAATTATCCTCTTACAAGAATTATAAGTAGTATTTATCTAGGTGATTTAATATCACTTGAATTAGCAAAACTTAACAATATAAATCCAACGCCTGTTGAAATAATTGAAAAATTGAAAGGAGAATTAGGAGGAAAATGAATGGATTTAGAAGAATACAACATAATACAAATCTCTTTTATCGTGTTATGGATTATGATGCCTGCATATATATCTAATACTATAGCTGTTTTTACCGGAGGAAAATACCCTATTGATCAAGGGAAATTATGGTCTGATGGATATAGAATTTTAGGAGATGGTAAAACATGGAGTGGCTTAATAGGAGGAACTGTTGGAGGGATAGGGATAGGTTATTTCCAACTTAATTGGGGTGAATCTATTATTAAAAGTTTAACGGGAGAATTACCTGAAAAAATATGGGGAGAAAGTCCTTTAGTTATATTTTTTTTATTAGCCTTTGGGGCCTTATTTGGAGATATGACTGCTTCTTTCTTTAAAAGAAGAAACAATCTCAACCGTGGAGATAAATCTCCAATCCTAGATATGTTTGATTTTATTGGAATGGCTTTATTTTTAACATTACTATTTGGAAATGGATGGTTACAATCATGGATTGTAGATGGAATTGTACCTCTTTTCACATTAGTTGTAATTACACCTTTACTTCATAGAAGTGTTAATATTCTTGGATTCAAATTAGGTATAAAAAATGAGCCTTGGTAAATTAGTTAGTCTTTCTTAAAGCCTTAAGACCCTTTCCAACTTCATGTAATAATGAAACTTTTGTTCCAGAATAGTCTATAAGCAGACAACCTGTACTAGATTGCCAATTACTTGGATATAATTTTGTACTTTTTTTAACACTTGGACTTAACTTTTTTGCAATTATGAAAATTTCATCAATAGTAGGTTTCTTAACACATTGATTGAGTGGAACCTTGCGACCCTGAGAACGTTTAAGATTAAAATCAAAATATTCAGAATATATGACTAAAGGTCGTTTTTCAGACATCAGTCGGCCACAAGAACTGCATTAACAACTCCATGCTGTCCAGGTCTTGAAGTAACTCTAGCCTTTCCTTTCTCAGTCTGTATGATTGACCCTTTTGTTATTATATTCTGTCTAACATAATTCGGATTAGCACTGTTCTCAAGAACCTCAAGTATTTTAGTACCAGAACTACTTCCTGATTTAGAATCTGTTATAGAGGCATATTCTGTGCGAAGAAGACGATCTTTACGCCCTCCACCACGTATTCGAGCGACTTTCCTTGTAAAGCCACCAACTTTAGCATGTTGCAACTCACGTCCTATCTCTGAACGCTTCTTACCTCTATGAAGTGAAAGACGACCTCCGGTCGACTTACGCTTAGATTTTCCTTGCCATAATGCCATACTATATTTCGCTTCACAAGAGGTTTGTATTTAAGATTTGAGATATAAGTCTTTCAAAAAAGTGCAAATTAAACAATAGGTAATCTTAAATAAGAAGAACTAAGATTATAAGGTATGTCTATTGAGAAGATGACTGCAAAAGCAACAGAGCTCAAAGAAAAAGGGCATTCTACGAGAGAAATTTGTCAAGAAATGCACCTTTCTCAAGCTACAGTTGAATGGTTTTTAGCAAAACAAGCTTCAGACTCTTTTAACGAGTCATTACCTCCTGATGTAAAAGTTGGATGGAGAACCATAGGTGTTTCAGGGTCAAGAATAACCTTAATTGCAGAAATAATGGCAGATGTTATATTAGAAGAACAAGAAAAACAAGGCTTTGAATTTGACATGATAGCTGGATTGACAAATAATGGAATTCCATTGGCTACAATTGTATCAGACATATTAGAAGTAGATTTTGGAATGATAAAAACCAGTAGAGAAGGTACCAAAATAAATTATGCTTCAAATTATGCAAGTCTCAAAAATAAAAATGTAATTTTAATAGATGATGTTATCAGTACTGGTTCTACTACCAGAGAAGCTATTAAATTTGTAAGAGAACAAAAAGGCAATCCTCGACTAATAATGGTTTTAATAAATAAAAAAGCTGAAAATAAATTAGACAAGGTACCTCTAAGAGCGTTGATAAGAGCAAGACCGGTAAAAATCTAATGCATTGGGCTGACGTAGTCGCAGAAAAACTACTTAAAGAAAGAACTGAACATGTAATCTCTTCAGGTATCACACCATCAGGTCCAATTCACCTTGGGAGTATGCGAGAAATACTTACTGCAGATGCTATTGTAAGAGCAATTAATGATAAAGGTGGAAAAGCTAAATTAATATACATTGCAGACAATGCAGATCCACTACGCAAAGTTTACCCTTTCTTAGATGAAGAAAGATATACTGATTATGTGGGAAGACCTCTAGCTGAAATTCCAGCTCCAGAAGGAGAAGGAAGCTATGATCAATTTTTCCTAAAACCCTTTTTTAAAGCATTAAAAACAGTTGGAGTTTATCCTACTGTTGTAAATAATTATAATTATTATAGCAAAGGAAAATATGAACAATGTACCAAAATGATTGTAGAAAAGAAAGAAATTGTAAGAAAAATACTTGAAGATGTTTCTGGAAGACAATTACCAAAAAATTGGTTTCCTTGGACATTCAAAGATAATGACGGAAAGCTTTGTTCGGGAAATATAATAAAAGTTGAATGGCCTTTTGTAGTATTTACAAATATGAAAGGCGAAGAAGTGAAAAATAATATGGCAAAAGGTGAAGGTAAATTGCCTTGGAGACTAGATTGGCCATCGAAATGGAAAACATTAGATGTAACTTTTGAAGCATTTGGAAAAGATCACGCAACCAAAGGTGGAAGTTATGACACTGGGGAAAAAATAATTCAAAGTATCCTAAACGGAAACACCCCTCATCATATTGTTTACGAATGGATTCACTTAAAAGGTAAAGGTGCTATGCACTCCTCTACTGGTTTAGCTATATCAGCTAAAGATATGCTTAAAATGGCTCCACCAGAAGTAATTAGATGGTTAATAATGCAACCTCAACCTAATCGTCACATCGATTTTGACCCAGGATTAGGATTGTTGAATTCAGTAGATAAATATGATAAAATAGAACAGAAATACTATGAAAAAGAATTAGAAGAAAATTCATCAAGGGCATATGAATTAAGTCAAATTAAAAATTCTTATAAAAAACAACCTCAAAATTTACCATACAAACATCTGGTAACATTATCTCAATCTAAAAGTAGCTTAAAAGAAATTATTGAAACATTAATAAAAACGAAAGAGATTACAAATATAAATGACTATGATAGAAAAAGATTAGAGAAAAGAATAAAAAGTATAAAAATATGGCTTGAAAAATATGCCCCTGAGAGTCTTAAATTTAAAATTCAAGACGAACCGCCTATAATTGATTTTAGTATGAAAGATAAGGGGAAAATCAAAGCTATAAAAAGGAAAATGGAAAATATTTCTTGGACTGCTGAAAAAATTCATGAATCTTTTTATGAAATACAAGATGAGCAAAATATACCGGCAAAAGAACTTTTTAAAATAATGTACAATATTATCTTAAACAAAGAAAAAGGACCTAGACTTGGATTCTTTTTAGCAACAATGGAAAAAGATTTTGTAATTAAAAGACTTGAACACTATTGATATCCCAAATAGTATTAACTGGCAATTCCTAACAAAGTGTGACACAACTAGTTGAATGCGTTCCAAATTTTTCAGAAGGACGCAATGAAAAGGTAATCAACCAAATTACTGAAGTTATAAAAAAAGTTAACGGAATTGAACTATTGGATGTAGATATGGGGGCTGATACTAATAGAACTGTTGTAACGTTTGTAGGAGGCCCTAAAGCAATTGCAGATGCTGCATTTAGAGCTGTAAAAAAAGCCTCTGAATTAATAGATATGCAAAAGCATAATGGAGCGCATCCTCGTATGGGTGCTACAGATGTTTGTCCATTTATTCCTGTAGCAAATATATCAATGGAAGATTGTATAAAAATTTCAAACGAAGTTGGTAAAAGAATAGGAAATGAATTGAATATTCCTGTCTACATGTATGAAAATTCAGCTAAGAAAAAAGAAAGAAAAAACTTAGCAACTGTTCGATCGGGAGAATATGAAGGATTTAGGAATAAAATCAAAGAGAAAAATTGGAAACCAGATTATGGAAAATCACAATTTAATCCAAAATCAGGAGCTACTGCAGTTTGTGCTAGGGAATTTTTAATTGCGTATAATATTAATCTAAATACAACCGATAGAACTTATGCAAATGAAATTGCTTATGAAATAAGAGAAAGAGGCCGCTGGAAGAGAACTGGAAACATTGAACCTTTTTATTATAAAGGTGATATTGTATACTTCGAAAAAGGAAAATATCCAGATGGAAATAGTGATTATGTAGCTAAGAATTTCACTGAATTAAAAAAATATTACAAAGAAACAACTAAAAAAGATCTTGAAAAGAGATATCTTGCATTGGGTCTTGATCCAAAAAATCTAATTGGAAAACCAGCTTACAAGGATGGAAAATATAACCATGTTAAAGGATTAGGTTGGGTTATTCCTGAATACAATAGAGCTCAAATTAGTATGAATTTAACAAATTACAAAATAACTTCAATACATGAAGTATTTGATACTGCGTGTAAAGAAGCTGAAAAAAGAGGTTTAAGAGTTACTGGATCTGAAATTGTTGGATTGGTTCCCTATAATGCCATGAAAATAACTGCCGAACATTATTTGAAAAAAATGCACAAATCCACTGGATTACCAACTACCGATCTGATAAATATTGCAATTCAAAGCTTAGGTTTATGTGACGTGACTCATTTTAACCCCAATGACAAGGTGTTAGGTATGCCTAAAGTTAACGGAGAACTAGCAAATCGCATAACCTTTGATTTTGTGGATGAGGTTTCAAGGGATTCTCCTGCACCCGGAGGTGGGTCTGTAGCTGCATTATCTGGTGCATTGGGTGCAGCACTTGGAACAATGGTTGCGAACTTAATTACTTCTAAAGCTGGTTTTGAAGATAAAAAAGAAAAATTAAACAAAATTGCTACAAAAGGACAAGAAGTAAAAGAATTATTAATTCAGGCAATAGATAATGATACTAGCGCATTTGACTTAGTAATTAAAGCAATGCGTATGCCAAAAGACACTGAAGATGAAAAGAAGATAAGAGAAACATCGATGCAAGAGGGCTATAAAATTGCAACTAATGTACCTTTAGAAACAGTTGAATATTGTAAAAAAGCATTAGAAATTTGCTCAGATATTTCAAAAATTATGGATGAAGGAATGGCTAGTGACGTAGGATCCGGTGCTCTAATGGCTAATGCTGGAGCTAATGCAGCAGCATTTAATGTAAGAATTAACTTAAAAAGTATAAAAGATACAAAATATTGTAAAGATACAAAAGCAAAACTTAACAAATTACTTTTAAAGTCAAAAAAATTAACAGATACTATTGTCGAAAATGTTGAGAAAACATTATAGTTTTCTTACGAAATACTTAAATATAAAATAAACTCCACCTAATGAAATAATCACTAAAAGTGCAGAATCCATAGATTGGCCCGAAATAGGTGTAGCTGTTTCTGATTTAGCTAAAGGATCACTATACTTAGTAGAATCATTCGGATATTTGTCAGAGTTATCGCCATAACCATCTTTATCTTGATCAGCCCATTCTGCAGAATTTTCTGGGAAAGCATCATACTTATCACAATAACCATCACCATCTGTATCATTAGAATCTCTAGGATCTTCAGGACAATCATCTGAATTATCCCCTACACCATCTCCATCTGTATCCATACTTTCTGTAGAATTTAGCGGAAATGTATCATTATAGTCATTAACACCATCACCGTCAGTATCATTATTGTCTATATGAGTTCCTAAAAAAAATTCAATATTATCACCTAAACCATCACCATCAGTATCATTCCATTCACTTTTGTTTGTGGGAAATGCATCACTATTATCTCCAAGTTCATCACCATCTGTATTATTCCATTCTAATGGATTAAATGGAAAGGCGTCACCCGTCTGATTCATTCTAAGATTATTACTAGAATTGAGAATATAACTATATAGATCATCATAACCATCTCCATCTGTATCATTCTTAATAGGGGATGTATGAAATATCATAGATTCTTCATAATCTGTAATCCCATCATTATCGGTATCTGGATTTGTAGGGTCTGTAATGTACCCGTCTAATCCAAAATAAAATTCTTCAGCATCACTAAGATTATCGCCATCAGTATCATTGGAATTAGGGTTTGATGAAAGTATCCCGTCCTCAGTTTTAAATGAATAATAATCACCAAAGCCCAAAGGCTGCTCAAAAACATATTGTATTTCGTCAGGCTTTAATTCTCGACTCCAAACTGCAATATTATCTATAGTTCCATTAAGATATTCACCATTTTCTCCACGGCACATATAATTATATTCGGTAGCAGCCTTGATGCTATGTAAAGGATTTATTTCTTCCTCGGAGACTAAAGTTCCATTAACATACAATTTTAATGAATTACTAGTTTCACTATATGTAGCTGAAATATGATACCATACTCCTAATTTAGCTTGAACACTATTATTTGTTATTGGTGAAATATATAATTTATTTCCAGAATATACACGGAATTCAAAATAATCATCTGAATTTACTCCTAACCATGTTTTTCCATCTTTTGCCGTACCAAAAACAGTACCAAAGTCTTCAGTAAAATTAGTCAACTTAACCCAAGACTGAACTGTATACTCTGTAAAACTACTAGGAACCATAGTGGCTAATCTAGCGTAATCATCAACACCATCGCAATACATCCCATTGAAATACATAGTGGGTACGCGAATTGGTTGCCCAAGTGCAACTGCAGTATTGGCATTAGGTGTCCAATCGGTTACTCTACTAGAATCAGTGCCGTCAAATTTCCAATACGCTCTCAAATTCGGGTCCGTTAAAGAGAATATTTTACTTTCTACAAGCATATTATCATATTCATAAATGTTAGACAATGTATCATTATCCGAATCTTCTTCGGAATCATCAACTAAAGGATTAAGCCCCCAATAATATTCCCAACCATCATGCATATTATCATAATCCGAATCATATTGATGAGGATTAGTTCCCTGCGCATATTCCATTGCATTTGTATAATATTCTGAAGGGTCTAAAACGCCATCAAAATTCACATCAAAACCATCATAATCTGAATCTTCAAGTCCATCAACTTGTTTCATAGGATCAAAATTATTTTCTAATTCATAGGGATCTGGCATAGTGTCATTGTCACTATCTATCTTAGTTGGATCACTATAAGGTAAATCAAACAAGTAGGCAAATATCTCATTATAATCAAGTAAAGTATCATTATCTGTATCTATACTTAATGGATTAGTGAAATATTCATTTATCTCTTCACCATCAAGAAGACCATCGTCATCAGTATCATTGTCATTAGGATTAGTAATATAAGTATCATTAAAACCTTCAAACCAATCTTCTAAACCATCATTGTCAGTATCTCTATTCTTAGGATTTGTTCTATGTATATTTCCTAGATAATCAGTCCAACCATAAAATTCAGGTCCATCAAGTAAACCATCAAAATCAGAATCGGGTTCATTATAATAAGTTCCAATAATGTTTTCAACATAATCTGATAAACCATCATTATCTATATCACTGTCAGGAGTGCCGTAGAAAGTAAGATTCCATGAATTAAAATCTCCAGTATAACCACTTTCTGTATCATTCACCTTAATTGTCCAATCCCCAAAAGAGTTTTCATCCCAATGAACCATAGAGGTAAAAGTCCAATTTCGGTAATGGAATCCATCATCATTATGACTACGAACTAATTCCGATACTATACCATTAGGAGAAGTAAGAAAAACATTCAAATCACCTCTAAAGAAATGTGTAATATTTACTAGCACTTCAATACTTTCTATATTTATACTTTGATTAACTATGACTGTTGAAGAAACACCTATATCATTGTTATCGTTTATATATTCATCTACAAGTATTTCACTAGTATTTACTACTACTTCATCATCAACAGTTTTCCATGTTTCAGCCATATTAACGGCAGCTGTTGCATCAACTAAACCATAACCATAAGCATGATTATAATCATAGCCTGCTTCTGTCTGGAACCATCCTAAATGTGTTGAATCAATCTTTGTTGAAGACTGAACCAAAATATGTTGTACATCTCGCCAAGTTAGATTTTGATTAGCTTCTAACATAAGTGCTACAACACCTGCAACCATAGGTGTAGCTGCCGAAGTACCTCCCATTTGTGAAGTATAATTAGTAACACTTTCACCATCAATACCTAATATGTCTGTTGTAAAAACTGCAGGATCTACCCAATCGTCTTTGTTATGAGAAGGAGCTGTGACCAAAAGATTAGAACCTGCCTCAGAATAACTGGTTTGCTCACCTTGCCAATTCAGTGCACCAACTGCTATTGTATATCTACTATTAGCATAAGCATCCTTATTTGATTGATCAGAAACTCCTAATCCATTACCATTGGCCCATGTGTATATCGAACCAAGACCATCTCTACCTTCCATAATTCCTTTTTCAATAGCAGCTAAGGCCAATGGTCCCATATTGCCTAAAGTTAATCCATTATCAGAAGGACCCCAACTATTCGTATAAATATCTATTAAATCTAAACGATGACTTAAGCTGTTAGCCTCTGCTTCATCTGTAGCGTAATCAAAACTACAGTCATCGGCAATTAATCGCATGCCTATAATACTAGAATTATAAGCTACACCCGTAATTCCAATGTCATTATCACCTTTTCCAGCAACAATTCCTGAAACTGCTGTTCCATGCCAATCAATTTCACCATCCGTATCTGAATCAGTAGGCATAACATCGGTATCATTTCCACAATAATCAAAACTATACTGATTTAAAAAATTAGGTGATAAATCTGGATTTTGATAATCTATTCCATCATCTATTACACCTATCACAATACCTTCACCATTATAATTATCCCAAGCTCCTTGTGTATTTAGATCAATTCCTGAAGTACCATTATTCTGCCCATAATTATTCAAATACCATTGTTCACCTGAGGTATAATTTTCATCATTAGGTTCATACTTAAGATCTAAAATGATTGGAACCATAGGATAAAAATTCCAAATGTATCCAAAAGATTTCAATTCCAATAAATATTCCATGGCTAAATCACCTGTTTGAAAAGTAATAATCCAAGTCCCATTCAAAAGATTCGACAAATGTGAAGTTTCAAAACTATTTTTATCTACAATTTTACTAATATCATAATTACAATATGGATTATTCAATACTACAACCCATTCTTTTGTCAAATAAAGTTGAGATTGTACATAATTGTCTAAATTTGATTCTCTTTTAAAAGCTAATTTTACATTATTAGAAAAACTCTGAGAACCACACATCTGTCTGTTTTCAAATATAAAGTCAACAGGTTGAGATTGTAAAGAATTCTCAGGAAAGTCATTCATATCTATTAAACTAAAGAAAATTGTGCTCAAAAAAAGTGCTACAACAAAATGAACTTTCATATGCTTGTAGAAGAGGGGCGTTCTAAAGACTTTCAGAAAGAATCGAAAACTGATTAAGTGATTCAGGATTTGCTAAAACATCTTTATTTGGTACCTCTTTGCCCATAATAGTTGCTAATACTGCTTTTTCAACTTTCTTTCCACTTATTGTATAAGGTATATCCTTAACAGGGAAAATATATTTAGGTACATGACGGGGCGTGGTTTTAGAACGTATTAATCTTTTTATTTCAGTTTCTAAACTTTCATTAAAAAGAATCTCTTCACTTAATTTTACGTATAATATTACTTCAACATCTCCTTTCTTAGGTATTCCTACAACAATAGCATCTTCTATTTTATTCATACTTTCCACTGCGCGATATATTTCAGCTGTTCCAATACGTACACCTCCTGGATTTAATGTAGTGTCACTACGGCCATAAATTATAGCGCCATGATTCTCAGTAATTTCTACATAATCTCCATGCGTCCATACTCCTGGAAAGGCGTCAAAATAAGCTGCCCTATATTTTGATCCATTGGGATCATTCCAAAAATTAAGAGGCATCGAAGGGAAGGGTTTTACACAAACTAATTCACCACTCTCTCCAATAACTGATTGCCCTGCTTCATTCCATGATTGTACATCCATTCCTAATTGTGCACATTGAAGTTCTCCTCTAAAAACAGGTAAAATAGGTGAACCTGCAAGAAAACAACCAATAATATCAGTTCCACCAGATATTGATGAAAGTTGAATATCTGAATTTACATTTTTATAAACCCAATCAAATTGCTCTGGAGCTAATGGTGAACCTGTAGATAGAAGGGCTCTAAATTTAGATAAATCTAATATATTATTAGGTTTCAACGATGAATTCTCACAAGCAGCTAAAAATTTAGGACTTGTACCAAAATGAGTGATTCCAGTTCTTTCAGCCATCCTCCATAAATTCCCTAAATCAGGGTAACCTGGACTACCGTCATAAAGAACAATACTAGCACCAGATGCAAGACCTGAAACTAACCAATTCCACATCATCCAACCACAAGTAGTAAACCAAAATAAGGTATCTCTACCTCTCTGAATATCACACTGTAATTGGTGTTCTTTTAAATGTTGAATTAACGTTCCACCAGCTCCATGAACAATAGACTTAGGAGGTCCTGTCGTTCCTGAAGAATACATAATATACAAAGGATGATTAAATGGTAATTGAACAAAATCTGGTGATTCAGCATCATTTAATATTAAATCTGAATAAGAGATAACTGATTCATGATTTAGGGATATTTGAAGATCAATAAAATTTATGCAAACTAAATGATCAATGCTATCTATAGAGGCTAAAGCACCATTAATTTTGTCCTCGAGGTTAAAAACTTTACTATTATATTGATATCCATTCGCTACAACCAAAATTGAAGGTTTTACTTGCCCAAATCGATCGATTACACCTTGAGAACCAAAATCAGGAGAACATGAAGTCCAAATAGCACCAGATGCTGAAGCTGCTAGCATCAAGATAACTGCTTCAATACAATTGGGAACAAAAGCTGCAATTCTAGAATCCTTTGTAACTCCCAAATTTTCTAAGCCTTTTTGAGCTAAAGCAACCATATGTTTTAATTCACTAAAAGTTAATCGACAATCATCACGCCCTTCACCAACACTAATAATTGCTACTTGTTCGGAATCACCAGATAATAAATTCTCTGCGTAATTTAATTCTGATCCTGAAAACCATGATGCACCAGGCATTGTTGGATTTGTCAATACAGTCTCATATTTTTTTGAATAAATTATTCCAGAAAAATTCCAAAAAGAAGACCAAAAAGCTTCCATATTATCTATAGACCAACGATGTAAATCAAAATAAGAATCGAAATCTAAAGGGGACTCTATCATAAAATTTTTTAGCAAACTGGATTCTATGCGCTTTTCTGAAGGTTCCCAAATTTTTTCAGACATTTTATAAGTAAAAGACAAGCTGGTTAAATAGCTTAAAAATATTTTTTAGCAAATTATAAAATTTTTTTATATCGAGGTGAATAACCTCTAATAATGAACAACTTTTCAGAAAAACGAGTCCTAATCTCAGGTGGTAGTAGAGGTGTTGGACTTTCTATTGCTAAAAAAATGGCCAAAGATGGTGCTTGCATAGCTATAATGGCTAAAACACAGGAACCACATCCCAAGTTACCTGGAACTATTTACAGCGCAGCAAAAGAAATTGAAAAAGAAGGAGGTATTGCCCTTCCAATAGTAACCGATATTCGATTTGAAGATCAAGTTAAAAATGCTGTCGAAAAAACGGTATCTGAATTCGGAGGGTTAGATATTGTCATAAATAATGCAAGTGCAATATCACTTACACCAACTACTTACACTACAATGAAGAGCTTTGATTTAATGTTTAATGTAAATGTCAGAGGAACGTTCTTAATATCAAAAGAATGCATTCCTCATTTATTAAAAGGAAATAATCCTCATATTTTAAATCTTTCACCACCCTTAGATATGAATCCAAAATGGTTCAGTCAAACGATGGCCTATACTATGTCTAAATTTGGTATGAGCCAATGTGTTCTTGGAATGGCTGAAGAATTTAAAAAAGACGGAATTGCAATAAATGCTCTTTGGCCACATTCTGTAATTGCAACGGCAGCGATAAGCAATATAGTGGCTAGTGATGAAGCATTTCCACATTGCAGAAAAGCCAATATATTAGCGGATGCTGCAGCCATAATCTTGTCTAAAAATTCAAAAGAATTTACCGGTAATTTTTGTATTGATGATGTTTTATTAACAAAAGAAGGCGTAACTGACTTTAGTATTTACAGAATGAATGCATCTGAATCTCTTTGGAAAGATTTTTTTATACCCGAAAATACACCTCAAATAGAACCACTAGTTGATTTTATGGATTTATCTTTATAGATTCATAACATTCCGGCTTTCTGAATAATCATTAACTGTTCTGTAGACAACTTTTCACCAGCTAAAAATTTAGCAAACAAATCTTCAGCACTTGCTGCGCTTGCTCTTTGATCAGCTATTGAACCTGATTTGCCTTGTGATGCAGTCATACGATCAAGTTCTTGCATACCTCTAAGATATTCAATGTACTCATTATGAACTTCATCAGCCTTTTCTTTAGCTTTAACAAACATACGTTGAGCTGAATCTGCTTTTCTACGTGTTGAACGGTTTACTCTCAATGAATCTTTCATAGCATGATGAGCGACCTGAGCTTCTTGACGCGTCTTTTGCATACCTTTGCTCAATTCTCTACGTTTATTTTCAGTGTCACGGAAATTGTTTCTTGCATCTAAAACCTCTGTATCTGTTTCTATAAGCTCATCATGTTCTTTAATTTTATTTTGAAGTGAAGAAATCTCATCAACTAATACTCTCTCTTTATCCGTAGTCAAAGGAGTTGTCATTTGCTTAATTTCTAATTCTTGTATCTGTTTTCTTAAACGAGAAATAGGTGGAAGATTTTTTCCTGAGAAACGCTTACGTTTGAGTTTCAAGAAAGTATCTTTGAGTATATTAACTTCATTAGTTATTTCTCTACGATCATCTCGAATCTGACCGACTTCAACATTAAGACCATTTCTTCGATCTCGATAAAGATGAACTTCATCCATATATTCTTTAGCTTTAGAATTCAAATCATTACGCTCGGAAGCATGCGTTTGTGACTTTAAATTAAGCTCATCACGTTTTATTCGTAATTCTTCAGCTTTATGGTGATAATCTTTTCTTAACTTCTTTAATGCAGTACTAGAAAGGTCATCAAGTTCTTCCAAAGGAATAAGAATACTATCCTCATGATCTTCTAACTTTTCAACTTTAATTTCTGTAGATGAAGTTACCAATCTTTCAATTAATTCCGCTTTTTTTCCAGTTACGGATAAACCTAATGCTTTTAATTTTTCTTTTAATTCATTAACTTTCAAACTACTAAAATCTGGAAAACTGTCTGCAGAGCTTTCGCTACCATTAGAAGGTTGATTACCTTCGGATGCTGCAAGGGCTTGGTTTTCCTGTTTGGAATCCATTGAACTTAATATGGGCCATTAGGCCCAACTCAATTTCAACCGAAAAGTGCGCCAAGTCCAGATACAGCGTCTTCTTCGCTTACTTCTTCTTCCTCTTCTTCAGCTTCTGCCTCTGCTGGAGCCTCTTCTGAAGATGCGACGGCAGGTGCAGCAGCAGCGGGTGCTGCAACAGCAGCTGTAGCCATTGCTTCCTCAATATCAACTCCTTCTAGAGAAGCGACAAGAGCTTCTGCTCTTGACTTTTCTGCCTTGACACCAGCGGCCTTCAAGACTTTCTCAACGCTTTTTGCGTTTACTTCTGTTCCTGCGGAATGCAGTAACATTGCTGTATAGACGTATTCCATTTTTTTGCCTCCTTTTTATCCGAATAAAGCTCCTAAACCAGAGACTGCATCTTCTTCAGATACTTCCTCTTCTTCATCTTCTTCATCATCGGAAGATTCTGTTTTTTCCACTGGAATTGGAACTGAAGCTGCCGCTGAGGCAGCATTGCCCAACATATCTTTCAACTCATCATCAACGCCATCACCTGAATGGCTCGCAACTCCAAGCATTGAAGAGTGAGCCTTAGCAAGTAATGCTTTGATTGTTGATTCCGATGGATATGCCGTTTCTAAAGCTACTGCCAAAGCATCATTATGTGCCTTGGACAATAATGACGGCATAATCGATCCAGTGAAATACCTTGTATTGAATGCAAGATTAAATGCACTTCCTGCAGCAGTTTGGACTTTGCTACGGAATTCATTTAGATCTATGTCTAATACATCTGATAGGTAGAAAGTCTCCCCATCAAATACACCTAACAATTGCATTCCTACAGTTATCGGATAAATCTCAAGTTTTGCTAATGCTGCAGCTACATTGGCAGTTATTACTTCACCAGTTTTCACAGCAGTATGTTTTTTACGTATTACTATTTTTCCCTTTTCAATTGCTGCTGGGAAACCTGCATTTTGAAAATCACCAACTATAGGACCTGCCGGAAAAGCAGTTGGACCTTTTTCGATGATTATATCTGATGATGCAATTTCACCACCTTTAGCAGGTGCCTGAGTCTGTGACTCTAACAACATTTGAAATATTTTAAATGGATTAGCAGTAGAAGAAAGAATAGCCATTTGTTTCGGTGCAAATACCTCTATTATCTGCTCAACTCCCTTTTTGTCTTTGGAAGAATTCACAATTGCACGTTTTAAGAGACGATTTCGAGACATTTTTAGTTTTACACCAACATCTCTTAGAGAAGCCCTCATCGAAAGCATCTGCTTAGCGCCAATACCCGTAACATCTACTAATCCTACTACATCGGTCGAATTAACAAATTCCTGAATTTTAGAAACTTCTTTTTTCTTCCAATCGGCTACAAATGCCTTAGGCTTCATGCTAATTTCACCGCCTTACCCATTGTAGTTTTAACCCATATTGAAGCAATATTATCTGAGCCCCTATCCAAACTAGACTCGACACGTTTAATAATTGTCTCTAAATTCTCGGCTAATTGGTCTTGAGACATTGAAACATTACCTATTGGTACATGGAATGTGGGTCGGTCTTTTGAACGAACTGGAACTAAATTTGTTAAGCTGTTTATGATACGTGCAATATCAGCCTGTGGTGGTATTGGACGCGGCATCTTTCCTCTAGGACCTAGAACAACACCAAGACTCTTACCTATAGTTGCCATTAACCCAGTTTCTGCAACAAAGAAATCAAATTTATCAGCTAATTGCTTAGCTGCTCTTTTATTTTCAGACAAATCATCAATCTGACCTGGAGATATTACGGTGTCCACTATTTTTTTTGAAATAACTGCCATTTCACCTTGAGCAAATACAGCTACACGTGCTGGTCTTCCTCTTCCATGTGGAAGTGCTACTTCAGCATTAATTCTCTTCTGAGGATTTTGCAGGTCAACGTCACGAAGATTTATTGCAATCTCAACTGACTCTACGAACTTGCGTTCTTTATCTGTTTCGAGAGCATCCTCGATAGCTTGATTTATCCTGTTTGATGCGATGATTTCACCTCCGTAGTAAAGCGAGATTACATCTCTGCTACGGTATTCTGTCCGAAACAGGTGCATATATAAAATTATTCAAAACAAAATTTTGAGAATTTTTTAAATACCTCGTTTAAAATATAAAGATGGGGCAAAAATTGATTGAGGCCGAAAACGTAATTAAGAAATATGGACCAGTAAGTGCATTAGATGACTTTTCTGTCGAAATACCAAATGGTAAAATTGGAATTTTGGGGCCAAATGGTGCTGGAAAGAGTACATTTGTAAAAATTGCATTAGGACTAATTACACCAACAGGAGGAAAAATAACTGTTTTAGGTGAAGAACTAAGTAAAGATACAATTCACATTAGACAAAAAATAGGTTACATGCCTGAACATGATTGTATTCCTAATAATATGACTGGAGTTGAATTTTTAATTGAGATGGGTCAAGTGACCGGAATGAGCTTTCAAAGTTCAACACAACGTACTCACGAAATACTAAGCCATCTTCAAATGGGAGAAGAAAAATATAGGAAGATTGGTGAATATTCAGGAGGGATGCGCCAAAAAATAAAACTAGCTCAAGGATTGATTCATGCACCTGAATTAATTTTCTTAGATGAACCTACTTCAGGATTAGATCCGAAATCTCGGCAAGAAATGCTCAAAACAATAAATGGATTAACTGAGATTAGTGACACTAATGTTTTGCTAAGTACGCATATTCTGCAAGATGTTGAAACTGTATGTGATTATGTGATTATTGTTAACAATGGTAAATTGCAAATGAAAGAAAGTGTGAAAACCTTGATGCAAAAACAAAATGATTTCATACAAGTTAGAATTGGTGGTAATGTAGACAATTTTGTGAAGGAAATCAAGAAAAGTATGGGGAATAAAGAAATAATAACAAAGGACTCAATCTTACGTATCCCTTATACTAATAAAAAGTCATTTACTCAAATTATAGATGCTTCGGTAAAGAGTAATTGCCCCTTGTATGAAATGGAAAGGACTGCAGTAACAATGGATAATATTTATCTGGAAGTGGTCAAATGAGTGAGAAAGCCCAGGTAAGCAATAAGTTTAAAGATTTCAAAGCAAATCTGACGACGAGACCATGGATTGTGTGGGGTATGGGGATTAGAGGATTCGAAAAATTATTTAATTTAAACAACAAAATAATATTATCATTAGTTGGAATAATTTATCTTTGGACATTTGTATTTTACGTAATCCTAGCTGGCGATGGTGATTACCCCTGTGACTTTATTGGAACGGAAGATGGAAAGAACTTTTACAATTGTAAACCAATTTCATATTACAGCGATTTACAATTTGGTGGAATAAGAATATTTCTTGTTACTTTAGCAGCCATAGCAAGTAGTGGTTTGATTGCAAATGATATGACTGACAAGTCAATTCATTTGTATCTTTCAAGACCAATCAGTAGATTAGATTATCTTATTGCTAAATTTATCCCTATTTTTCTTCTGTTAATACTTGTAACTGTAATACCAAATATAATTGTATATATCACTCAATGGTCTGATGCAGGACTCAAAATCAATTGGATAAAAGAAGAAAATTGGTTGCTGCTAAACATAATAACTCAGGGAATTATTTACTCCACAGTATATTCTATAATAGGTCTAACTTTTTCAACATTGATCAATAGAGAATATAGGGCGTCAGGTGCTTTTTTCCTATTCATTTATGGAACTAATATTATTGTTGAAATTTTTCACGCAATAATCGAAGATGATCGGATTTTATTATTATCTATTTCTCATTTGTTGGATATAATTAATTTTTTTATATTTGATAAAGAATTTTATTTTCTTAGTTTTGGAGCATTACAACCATTGGATATTGATGATATTTATGCTATTATAACTTTACTTGTATTTGTAACTAGTTGTAGTATATTTGTAAATTGGATGATAACAAATATGGAGGCAAGTGAATGAGTGAAATTATCCTAAAGAATGTTACCAAAAACTATGGGAATGTTCAAGGTGTTTCAGATATTACTCTTACTTTAGGAGCTGGGATAACTGGAATATTAGGTCCAAATGGTGCTGGAAAATCAACCACTATGAAATTAATTTTAGGACTATCTAGACCATCCATTGGATATGTTGATGTTGCAGGAAAAGACCCATTTACTGATTGGCAACTAAAAAAAAGAATAGGATTTGTACCTGAACATGATTGTTTTTATGAGCATATGAGTGGAATAGAATATGTATCCTACTTCTTACGTATGCACGATGTTAATAAAAATGATGCGCAAAAACGTGCAGAAAAGGCACTAACCGAATTAGGATTAGAACAATCTATGCATCGCAAAATAAGAACATACTCAAGGGGTATGAGACAAAAGACAAAAGTCGCTAGAGCCACTCTTTTTGACCCTGATATTTTAGTTTTAGATGAACCTTTCCAAGGAGCTGACCCCACAACTAGGCACTTACTAATGGAAAAAATGAGAAATTGGGCAAATGATGGAAAAATAATCTTAATCTCAAGCCATATTCTTCATGACATTGAAGATTTAACCGATAAAATTATATTAATTAATAATGGAAAGATGCTGGCCTCTGGTGATAGACATGAAATTAGAAAATTGATGGATAATATACCAAGAAAAATAATGGTTTCACCAATTAGGAAGAACGATCTAAGATTATTGGCAAAGAGAATGTTAGATGAAGAGTGGATTAGAGCTGCCCGAGTAAAGGAAGAAACAAATGAAGTTATACTAGAAACAAATAAAGCTGAAAAATTTTACTTAGAATTACCTAGAATTTTGAGAAAAGAAAAAATAGAAGTGAACCGAATCAACTCTGATGATGACTCACTTGAATCATTATATGAAAAATTAGTAGGAGGCGCTCAATGGAAATGAAAAATATAATAGTAGAGGTAACTAAAATTGGGAAAAGATCAAAGAATTTAGCACCTCCAATCATAAAGGATTGCAACTATCGACTTTTTATGAACAAATTAACTTGGATTCTAATTTTCATATTATTACTTCCTTGTTTACTTGGATTATGGTTTTATTATGATATGTCTGATCAGAGGCAAGTACAGGAAATTAATGGCGAAAAAATATACTACGATGTAGAAGGCGAGCCTTTGCATGAAGAAGGAAGAATTGCTTTCTTAGAACTTTCTCAATTATTCAGTATAGGTTTTGTAGGAATAGTAGTAGCAATTATGTTTAGTTCAGAACTTATAAATGAAGAATACAACCAAAAAACCATGAATCTTTTGAGGACAACACCGATACGACCTGTTGAAATATTACTGTACAGATATCTTAGTGGAGTATTTTGTATGTTTACTATTCTTAGCTTTGCAAGCATCTTATTTTATATTATTTTGATGATGACGGCAGGTATTCATGGAATAATAGAAGAAATAGATGTTCTTTGGTTAATAATTAAGATAATAATGTTTGAATCAATTGCATACATCGGAATTTTCTGTTTGATAACCATATACTTTGAAAGACCATTCTTATTAGGAATACTTTATTGGATTGTTTGGGAAAGTTTAGTATCTAGTCAAAATTACCAAAAAATAACGGTTACACACTATCTAGATTCAATATTATTTGATGGAATAAAGAAAATGGGTTGGAATACTAACGGATACCTGACATATGAAAAAGATTTAGCATCTGATTATGGATTAATGAATAGTAAAGATGAAATTATTGCAAGTGAACCCATGATTGCCATTTTTGCACTTTGTTTTATAGCGACAATAACTATTCTTTTAGGCGCTCGAGGAATAGCTGCAAGACAATTCTAAAGTTTTATTAAAAGCCCAAAATAGGACAAACGTTTATGGCCAAAAAAGATTATTACGAAATTCTGGGAGTCAAAAAAGATTCTGACGATAGAAATATCAAAAAAGCATATCGTAAATTAGCGCGAAAACATCATCCGGATGCTAGTGATGAAAGCCCAGAAGAAGCTGAAAAGAAATTTAAAGAGATCTCAGAAGCATATGAAGTATTAGCAGATAAAGAAAAAAGAGAAAGATATGATAGGTTTGGTCATGATGGTGTTGATTTTGGGGGAGGAGGTTTCTCATGGGATCAATTTAGTCGAGGTGGAGACATCTCTGATTTATTTGGCCAATTATTTGGAAGTGGGCAAAGAGGAGGAATGGGTGATGTTTTTTCACAATTCTTTGGAGGTGAACAGAGAAGACATGACAATAGAGGTGATGATCTAAGATATGATATTACAATGACCTTAGAAGAAGCCTACAGTGGAATAGAAAAGAACGTGGAAATACCTCGAAATGGAAATTGTCAGAAATGTAAAGGATCTGGAGCTGCTGTGGGGGGTTCTGCAAAAACTTGTACTACTTGTGGCGGCCATGGTATTGTTAGAAAGATGGTGAGAAGAAGCTTCATTCAGACAGTTACTACAGATAATTGTTCAGATTGTAGCGGTTCAGGAAAAATTATAGATAAACCATGTACGGACTGCAAAGGTTCAGGGATAATAGCAGTCAAAAAGAAGATAAAATTAAGAATACCTCCGGGAGCCGATGACGGTTTCAGACTTAGAATGAGAGATCAAGGAAGTGCAGGGCCCAATAATGGTCCTAAGGGAGATCTTTACATTGTTGTCAATGTTAAACCTCATAATGTATTCCAAAGACAAGATAACGAAATTATTCTTGATTTAGAAATTACCCCAGCTCAGGCTGTAATTGGTGATAGCCTAAGAATTCCAACTTTGTCAGGTAATGTTAAACTAAAAATCCCATCAGGATCTCAATCTGGAGATATTCTTCGACTCAAAGGAAAGGGAATGCCTGATATTTCTAGACCAAGTTTAGTTGGTAGTCAACACATCCGACTAAATGTTAAAGTACCAAAGCCTAATGGAAAAACAAGGAAATTATGGGAAGAACTAAGAAAATTGGATTCCGAAAAACCTTCCTTTTTAGATAGAATGAGGAATACATTTGGCTGAAGACGAGGATATAGAGCAAGATAGTGAAGCATACCGCAAATGGAGAAGTGGTAATGATAATGACAAATACGCGTCATCAAAAACACCTACTGAAACGGGCTCAAAAAGTGGAAGTTATACAATAGCAAAAGATGACGATGATGAATATGCACTACCTGGAGAAGATGATGGAGGTGGTGCTAAATCTTGGCTAGATGGGGATCTTAACTGGCCTATAATTATTGCAGGCTTTGTTATTTTTGCACTTATTGGTGCAACTATCTTTGCTTTTGCAATGGAATCTACTGAACCTGACACAAAACCATCAGAATGGCCTAAAACTGAAGGTACAATAGTTTACCAAGGCAATAACAAAGCATTCATTGGTAGTGAATACTGTGATGATACAGGCGATTATGAACCATATGATGACGAGTGTTATAAAGATTTTATATTTGAATTATATGTCGATATTGAATATTCTATTGAGAATAAATCATACATAATTAAAGAAGTAGTAGAAAAAGTTGACAGTTACACCATTATGGAGCTGGATCCAGATGGTGACGGAATTTACGAAAAACAAAAGGAATATTTTGAAAATTTTGAAGAATATTGGAATGAAGAAGCTGCTAATGGGTCATTGGCCATTAACACTACAGTTACTGTAACTTACAATCCGGAAAAACATGATGATGGATATGCATTTGCTAATCTTCCAAAAGATCCATTGGGATTCATTGGATACTTCGCCCTCTGTTGTGGAGGACTGATTTGTATTCCTATAGCTATTGTTGGTGTTATTCTAAGCTGGGCAAAAAGAGCTACTGGAATGGGAAGGCATAATAGAGGATGGGGGCCTTTTGGAGGATACAATCGTGATAGAGGAGGATTTTTCGGAGGCAGAAGTGACAGAGATCGGAGAAGTGGTGGAGGCAGACGCCGTAGAGGTACTAGCAAAGGCAGTGGCCGTAGAACTAGCGGCGGTAGAAAACGTTAACAACAGAAATGAAAATTAACGTTGATTCAGACATTCGAAAAGCAAAAACTATTCCTTCAAAATTTTATCATAGCTCAAAAATATATAGAAGATTAAAAAAATTATTTGATAGAAGTTGGCAATTTATTGGATATACGGATTTATTAAAAAAAAATAATGTCCATCCTGGAATTTTGTTAGAAGGAATGATAGATGAACCATATATTCTAACAAAAAATAAGGAACATATTAGATGTCTATCTAATGTATGCACTCATCGAGGAAATATTGTATGTAGTGATTCATGCAAAGCCAAAACCTTGGTTTGTGGATATCACGGTAGGCAGTTTGAAATCGACGGAAAAATGAAATTCATGCCTGAATTTGATGATGTAGTTGATTTTCCAAGTAAAGACGATAATTTGCCTGAAATTGAGATGGGATCTTGGAAGAATCTAATATTTATTATCAATGACAAAAAATGTGACCTTTCAGAACTTATTAGACCAATGGCTGAAAGATTAGATTGGTTACCTGTTAATGAATTCAAATACAAGCCTGAATTATCTAGAACATACAAAGTTAATGCAAATTGGGCTCTTTATTGTGATAATTATTTGGAAGGATTTCATATACCATTTGTTCATAAAGATTTGAATAAAGAATTAGAGTACGAAGACTACTTTACGCAAGGAATTGAAAATACAGTTTTACAAATTGGTATCGGTAAATATGGTGAGAACACTTTTGATTTACCAGAAAACCATCAAGATTACGGTAAAAATGTGGCTGCATACTATTTCTTTTTGTTCCCAAATATGATGTTTAATTTTTACCCTTGGGGATTGTCCATAAACGTAGTAAAACCAAAATCTCCTGAATATACCGAAATAGATTATTTCACCTATGTCTGGAAGAAAGAATTAATGGGGAAGGGAGCTGGTGGTGACTTGGACAAAGTAGAACTTGAGGACGGAGAAATAGTTGAAGCTGTTCAGAAAGGAGTGAAGTCAGAAGTCTATGACAGAGGCAGATACTCTCCTAAGCGCGAGATTGGAGTGCACCATTTCCATTCATTGTTACAAAAATATTATAATTAACGGCGACGAAACATCCTGAATTCCATCAATCTATCTACAAAGTGAATGGTACCTGGATATTTCTTTGGCATCTTTAATCTTAGAAACGGGATGGTACCAATTGTACGTCCAATACCTGATAGTAAGAACACAATGAATATAGCACGCCAGGTGTAATCCAGATGATCAATCAAACTGAAATCCATTAATCTGTCTATTAGATAAATTGGACCTGAGAAATCATCCAAATAGCCTGCAATGTAACCTCCACTCAATGCTCCAATACATGCAGTTATTCCAACCCGAGTATTATAATAACTGAAGTAGGCAGCTCTCTCCTTATTAGGTGCAAGATCCAGAACCATAGCATTGGTTGTTATCAAGAATGCACTGAAACATGGGCCTAGAATAACAACTTGCAATGCAAGCATAACTCGGATATCAGGAAAAAAAGCGTATATGAATGGTAAAATCGCAAATCCAATCCGGCTCATAATTAGAACAGGTAATGGCCCTACTCGATCTACTAATCGACCCATTATTGGTTGAAATGCCATCTCAGACATTGCACCAATCAAACTAAAGGCAACCAAAACCATGTTATCTACTTCTAACACTTTGATTAATATCATCGCGAATAGAGGCCAGAGCATAGACATGTTCAAGACGTAAAATGCCTGAGCACGGACATAACTCTGGAAAGTATCTGAATATTCTTTTTTTGCTGTTTCTGTTAAAATCAGGTCAGGTGTCTTGGTAGGATCGCGATAAGGTACTCGAATTAGAATCAGGCCTCCAAGAAAAGTTGCGAATGCAGCCAGGACAAACAATAGTCTGAAAGAATCTGGTGAATCTGCTTCGTTAACATAGATTACATAGACAGCAATCAATGAACCTACAAGACCTGCTAAGCCTCCTATTACATTGAATCTACTTAGTGTACTCCCTCGTTTAGAAGGATTCATCCAATCTCCCTGAAGTGCTGACCAAGTAGGTATGATAATAGATAATGCAACCGAATATACTACCACTAGAACTATCATCTCGTTTGGAGTCTGGACTTTGGACAACTGGTAGAGCGCCAAAGATGCCAGTATCGAACCTCCAATAATCCAATACGTTCTTATCAATTTCTTATCTGAAATCCATCCCCAAAAATATTGAAGTGCATTGGGTATGAGATTCATCATAGAAGTCATCCATGCAATCTGCTCGAAAGACGCTCCTAACCTCACTGCGAAATAACTAAGATATGGCATTGCTGTATCGTTCGCAAATGAGCTAGTAGCATGGTAAGCATACAATTCAGCTGGTGGATTAACTCCCTCTTTACCTTTGTCTGAATTCACAAAAATATGAGGCAAGACTCAGGGATATAACATTAAGCGTATCTATTATTATCCCAGCTCTAATTTATGCAGTAGTAAGAATTTTTTATAATAAAAAAGTGAAAAAATCATGCCCGGAATAAACAAAATAATAGGGATATACCACGCAAATGGTGGAATACTAGGTGAATTGAAGTACATGACTGGAAAATTCTTTGGTGCGTCACATTGCGCACTTTGTGACATTACACACACTAATACAGGAAAGAAAGAAGTTTGGAAAGAATGTGAAGAAAAACTTGGTGTTCCTATCACTTTCGTACATTTAAACGAAAGAAACGTAAAATTAATGACTTATACTAATGGAAATACGCCATGCATAGTGGGTAAAACAAATACCAATTATGCCATGCTAGCCTCAAAAAAAGAATTAGAAGAATGCAAAGGAAATGCAACTAAACTTGCTGAATTATTAGAGAAAAAACTATAGATTTAATCATCAATTATACTAAATAGGAAGGAGTAGGCTGTCTTTAAGTGAAAAGTAACGATGAATCTAGGCTTCAAGAATTTCTAGATAAACCTGAACAAGCACTCTGGACTATAGCCTTACCAGTAATGGCCGGAATGGCTATTCAAACAATGTATTCCATAGTTGACATGCTATTTATTGGAAGATTAGGTGGTGATTCAATAACTGCTGTTGCATTCAATATGCCTCTTTATTTTTTTGTAATGGGTATAACTTTTGGCGTAGGAACTGGATTAACTTCATCTATTTCGAGAGCAATAGGTGCTAAGGACAAAGAAAAAGCCGATAATGCTGCTGAACATGGTCTTATTCTTGGTCTATTTTTAGGAATTTCATTAACTGCTTTTGGATTACTCTTTGGTAAAGATATACTATCTATGTTAGGCGCTCCCGATGAAATGTTAAATGAGTCCTGGAGTTATCTAAGAATAACTTGTTATGGTATGACATTCATTGTTTTTGCGATTGTATTTAGATCAATTTTAGCTGGAGAAGGAGATATGAAATTTCCAGTAATGGTTGCTGCAATAGGGACAATTTTGAATATAATCTTAGATCCAATATTTATTTTTGATTTGGAAGATTATGGGGGATTTGGATTAGGAATGGGAGTTAAAGGTGCAGCTATGGCTAGTGTAGTATCCCAAATTATTGTTTTCTCAATATTTATCTACATGCTTTTTTGGAAAGAGCATTCTTACATTAATTTTAACCTTCGGAATTTTAATTTTTCACCTGCATTAATGAAAGAAATATTATGGGTAGGAATACCTTCATCTATTTCAATGATAATTATGTCTTTTGGACAAGGTGTATTCAACTATATTTTAGTAGATGGCTATGGACCCGATTCTGTAGCTGCATTTACAATCTCAGGCAGATTGGATATGTTAATGTTTTTACCAATAATGGGAATAGCTACTGGACTTGTTACAACTGTAGGTATGTTCACAGGTGCCAAAAGAATGGATAAAGTCAGAAGCATCATTATTTATGGAATTAGCAGGGCTTTTGCCATTGTAGCAATAGCATCTACAATTGTTTTTCTTTCAGCTCCATACATTATGGGCTTATTCACTGATGATCCGGTAATTGAAGAAATAGGTATAGGTGCTCTAAGAACACTATGTTTTGCTTATCCTTTTGTTGGAATTGCAATGCCTTGTGGAAGAATAATGCAAGGATTAGGACAAGGATTACCAGTACTAGTTATCACTGCTCTCAGAGTTTTACTGATTTCAGCACCATTATCATATTATTTTGCAAATAATGGATACGATATTGTTTGGATTTGGTACTCCATTGCAATCTCTATTGGTGTGTCGGCAATCGTAGGACCATTATGGGTATGGAAAACGATTAATACAATTGAACAAAAACAAAGCAATGCATTATCTAAGTAACTGACTTGTAAACAAGAAAAGTTGCTAAAAATAAAAGTACAGTGCCTATAATACGATCAATCAAGATTGAGTTCTCACGTAGCTTATCAATAATAGGAGTACCTGCTAAAACAGCAGCAACGAGAACATACCAAGTTGTATCTATTAGTCCAGCTAAAACAGCCATAGTTAAACGATCTGTATGTGTCATCTGAGGATCCAAAAATTGACTAAAAACGGCAACCAAAAAGACTAAAATTTTAGGATTAAGAAACGCTATCATAAAACCCTCAGCAAATCCTCTACTACTACCACTAGAGTGCTCAGTCTCAGAACCCGAGGGTTGGTAAGTCAACATATTGTAAGACAACCACAATAGAATCACAGCACCAGACCACTGAAGAATTGTGAATGCTGAATCATTAGTAATTAGTATAGCTGAAAGGCCAGTTACTGCAATCATTGCATAAATTCCAAAACCAATTCCATGACCTAAACCAGTCATCACTCCCAACTTACGACCGCCAGAAATTGTATTTCTCAAAACTACTGCTAAACTAGGACCTGGAGACATAGCTCCTATTGCACAAACAAATGATAAACCTAGCAAAGCTGTAAAATTCATAAAACACGAAATCTCAGCTTTGTTTAAACTTTACGATTGTTGAACCTAAACCTTTATCCTGTAATTTTAAATCTGAGACCTCAGGATATATATGCTTAATATCACTACTAAGACCTGAACTTTGTTGAATATAATCCTTAATTGCTGTACCTAAGTTATGTCCGTGAATTAATTCAATTTTAGGTAAAGCATTAGACCAAGCTTCAGCAACGGAAATCTGAGCTTTCAACTTTGCATCCAAAAGGGGAAGACCATGAAGATCAACCCTCATCTAACTAAATTCCTAATATCTCTTTAGTTTTAGAAGGATTGTCAGTAGTTAAAGCAACATCAGCTATATCTAATTCCATTTTCATTATATAAAAGGACATTATATTTATATCTGCATCACTTAATTTAGTTGCCATCTCAGCAAGTGCACCCGGTTTATTTGACAAAGTTGTCATAATTAGTTCATTAATTTCAAAATCTCTTCCCATTGATTTCAGAACTCTAGACGTTGCTTCTTCATCATCTGTAACCATTGTTACTGATGACGTCGAGCGACCCATGCCTACACAACCTAGTATGTTAATTCCTTCGTCACCGACAGCAGAAGCCACCTGAGCTAACTCACCTGGCTTATCTGTTAAAGATACATTGAATTCTTGCATGGTTTTTCCCTGTCAAGGGCGTATATATCAATTATGTTTTTATTCTATATTAAATTCTTCGAGATCTAAACAATGCAACCATCAGGGATGTGAATACAATAAAACTAAATGCTATTGAAGGTGAATATTCTTTTTTAGTTTCCAAAGAATCACCTATATTCAAAGGTATAGTAACAGGTGCACTAATGCCTTCTGAACTTACTGCTCTAACCCAGATAGTATGATTTCCAGTACCCAATTGAGTTGTCAAAACATCTATTTCAGTAACTGATTCGACTGAATGCCAAATATCCTCAATTAATATATCTCTCCATTCTATATGAGATAAATTACCTGCTGTATCAAAGAATAATTTTCCATTTTCATGTACAAAGAATCGAGAGGCTGTATCATTTCCATCATCTGTTTCATTACCTTCATAATATATTACAGAAGTATCTACACTCAAATTAATAGAAAGTGATGCATCATACTTGATTGCTTCATCTAGAGCCTTATCCATTTCAACAAAACCCCAACCATAATCATTGTTAGGTCTTACAGGATGACTTAACCATCTATATTCTGCTGTAGATTCTAGAATACTACGTATCATTAAAGGTTGTAAGTCTGGATTAGCTTGATGTAAAAGAACTGCCATTCCAGCAACCATAGGAGTAGCCATACTTGTTCCAGACATGGACACGTAACCATTGGCAGTGTTGGCCTCAACTGACATTACAGCTGAACCAATGGCTGCAACGTTTGGCTTAATTTGTCCTTCATGAGTTGGACCTTTGCTTGAATATACTGCTAATTGACGACTGTCTTCCGTTGCCCCCACAGTAATCACATCCTTAGCTGCTCCTGGCGTACCTATAGTGCCATACGCTGCAGAATTTCCAGCCGCAATCATCAATGAGATTCCAGCGGCTACCATTTCATTTGCAAGTGTTGTAACTCGCTCTTCTTGTTCTTGGGTTAACTCAATTAACCAGACTCCTCCAAGAGACATTGAAGCTGAACGGATATTGTATTTTATCTGGTTATCAATCGTCCATTCCATTCCTTTCATAACTTCAGCAAAACTACCACTTCCTCCCCCATCCAGGACTTTTACCCCAACTAGTGTAGCATCTGGTGCTACACCTCTGTAAGGAGTTTCACCTGTACTCGTAAGACCCTCATCAATTGCACCTGTTCCAGCAGTTATGCCTGCACAATGTGAACCATGGCCATGATCATCGTATGGTGTAGTTTCACCACTGCCATCATCACTACTTTCATCTAATGCATCATAAAAAGCTACAATCTTAGGATCGTAAGTTGAAGGATCATCATCAAAATCATTAATACCTACATGATTTGGATCCAGCCCAGTATCTATAATTGCCACACTTATTCCTTCACCAGTATAACCAAAATCCCAAACAGTATCTACGTGATGAATACCAATCGCATTATCCAGAGCAAAACTCAACTCACCATTTAATGTCAAAAATACTACGCCCTCAACATTCAACAGATCCTCAAGTAATTCAGTTTCGATTGTACCTGCAATTATAGGTATATGATGAAATCTCCAAGAAGGCTCAAATCCAACTTCATCAATCAATAATTGTTCATCTGATTCAGTAGGCATATGATCGAAATCAACTAATACCGATATTTTCCCATCAATGACATATTTCCCTTGTTCAACAGCAATATCTAGCATATCATGCATCCGATTTTTGTCTTTATCCATATTGGTGTCTTCCCACCAATTATCACTTGTTTGAGATGCTTGTAATGAAGAAAATGGTACAATCACATAATTGTCTTCTGAATTATCATTCAATGATAGCATTGGCTGGAGGCAAAGCATGATGGCAACCATCGATACAACTAAGATACGCATATTGAGGTATCTGCCATCCATTAAAAAAATATCTTTAGAAAAAAATGGTGGACCCGTCGGGATTTGAACCCGAGGCCTCCTGCTTGCAAAGCAGGCGATCTTCCAGGCTGATCTACGGGCCCGTGGTCAGGAATCAGAGAAAGGGGATGATAAGAACAACGTACGTATACTTATCTACAATTCATCTAACTTACCAAGAAGATCATCCATATCTCCATCATCTGATTTCTTCTTACTGTCTGATTTCTTCTTACTGTCTGATTTCTTCTTACTGTCTGATTTCTTCTTACTGTCTGATTTCTTCTTACTGTCTGATTTTTGGGGTTTGGAAGAAGAGGAATCTGATGAAGAACTACCCAAATCTAATTCGTCTAATTTACCTAATAAATCATCCATTCCACTTTTCTTTTCTTCAACATCCGTCTCAGGCTCTTTAGGTTTTGACGTCGTTATATTTTCATCACCTTCTAATTCACCTAACTTGCCAAGAAGGTCATCCATACCTGAGTCACCCAGATCGATTGGTTCTTCTTCCTTAACTTCTTCAGGTTCTTCTTCTTTAACTTCAACTTCTTCGATTTCTTCTTCAACTGTTTCAAATGCAGGTGCCTCTTCAATATCTACTTCTAAAACTTCTACTCCTGATTCTAAAACTTCTACTCCATCACCTACTGTTTCTACTGGTTTAGGTGCTTTCACAGATGTAGGTTTAGGCTCTTCTTCATCTTCAAATTCTAAATCCTTTAATTTAGGTTCTTTAACTGAACTCTTGAAATTAATACCATCACAAACTGTTGAAGATACCTGTGAACCTTCGCCTCTTGGATTTGTATAATCTAATCTAAGATTCAGACCAATATTCTTTTTATCAAGAACTTCGAAATATAGGGAAACTTCTAAGTCTTTAAAGCCTATAATTTCATCAATATTAACCTTGAAATTATCAAATTTGAATTTGGGATTAACTTGAACTAATTTAAGTTTAGATTTATTATAATCTAATCCTAAAATAACATCTTTGATGGTTGATGATGAATAATTGTTTATGTGGACTTTAGCTTCTAGGAAACCTTTGAAATCATCTGACGATGATTTCATTCTTACTTCTTGCATAGACAGATAATCTTCTATCATATCTCTACTAACGCCCTCTGTCATATTGATTATTGGACCAAGAGTATCCTTAGTACCGGCCAACTTATCAATATCGCCATCCCATGATGCTATAGTCTCACCATATTGCTCTTCGATATCCCTAACAGCACCACCCATCTTAGATCGTAAATCTCTTGTCGCCTCACCATAAACAACCGCAGCCATTACGGTATAATCACCTCTTTCAAGAATAATTTTATTTTCACCATAATCAATAGCACCAAGATTACCTTCTGTTTGGAATGAATCCTTAACAAAATCATTGATTGCCGTAAGCATACTACTCATTATATCAGAATCAACTTTTGCTTCTCTAGACCGTTCACTAGCTATCAATCTACCATCATTGTAAACTAAGTATAATTCTTCCATAGTATAAGGTGGATGACTAGATGTATCTCCAAATGATTGCTGGTCTGAAACGGAATCCTGAATATTAATAATTTTAGTAACTTGTTGAGGTCTAGCAGCTTGAATCTTAGATACTAATGTTGCAGCCAATGGTAGATGTGAATAGGTCGTTGCAATCTCTAATACAAGATCGGAATCAACTCCTAACTTCTTCAAATCTTTAACTCCAAAATTTCTGAACAATGTATCTGCTAAAGATAAAAGTGCCTCATGTTGTCTTGATGGACTCTTTTCATATCTTCCTACTGCAGTTTCCCATGCTTTAGGTACTGCTTCTCTTTTTACTTCTTCAAACAAACCAGTGTCTGAGAATTCTTGGACAATAGTCTGTATTTCAGCACGGAATGGATTCATGGAGCCCTCTCCTTCAAGAACATCAGCCCAAGTATCGTGAGGGAAACGAACCTGGCTACCTTCACCAGATAAGTAACCCATTGCATGATTGAAAGTCATTTTATCCATTTCATCATTAAAAACTGTATTTGTTTTCTCAGAAAGTTGCTCTGCAAAGGCTCTAAAGAAAATTTCATGGCTTGTCTTTTCAGCCATATAGGTGGATAGGAAATTAACCGCCGTTAAAGTATGATAACCTCCACTCTTGTATTCTCCCCCTTCTTTCAATAATTGTTGCAACAACATTGATACATAATTAGTCATACCTTTCATCGAATTTTCATTCAAGTATGTTAATGTTAATTTCTTAATATCTTGATGTATTAATTCTCTAATTAAGGACCAAACATAAATTGGACTTCCCTCTGAGAATACTGCTAATTTTTCTAATGCTTGTGGCTCATACATTAATCCTGAGAAACCAAGCATTCTAGATGCCAAACTGTGCATTTCTTCTTCAGGGAATAATGGTACTGTTAATCTTTCAAACATATCTTGGAAGTCTTTAGGTAATGCTCGCCAATCAGCTTCACGAGCAGTTACTACTAAACCTTTAATCTTACGCTCTTGCATTACTTGAATTAATTCTGGATTCTCGGGAAGATCGTCGTAAAATAATCTGATACCAAATTTCTCATGTACATTACCTACACTAGAAGTTGTTATACGCCCAACAGGCATTCTATCCATTAACCTATCAAAGACATCAAAACCAATAACACTCTTACCAACACCTGGCTCTCCAAATATCACATAATTCTTTCCAGTGGTATCATCAAGAATTGTATTAACTATAGATTTACGAACATCATCAAGATGAACATTATATCTTAAATTAGGAGGTAAAGCCCATTCTTGCAGTAATTCCGTTGGAGACGTTGGAACTTCGAAATAAGATGAAATTGCATACCTTTCTCTATTATTGTGTAAGAAATCCAATATTTCTTCATTGTTTGGATAAGCCAAATAAGATTCTCTTCTTTTTATGAAAAATTCAGTAAGAACTTCTTCATGTGAATTTAGTTCCAAAGGAGGTAACCAAGCTGCTACTGGATCACGAGGTAAAACATCCTCAAATTCTTCTTCAACAAACATTTCCTCTCGATTTCTTAATCGTAAAGTTCCTGCTATTAATATGAATGCAACTAATAAAGCACCAAGTAAAACGCCAATTTCACCACTAGCAAGTACCTCGAAAAGACTACCCTCACTTTGCTCTTCAACTAAGTTACGTACTTCTATTTCGAAAACCAGTGGTTCCGATAATTCACCGTCTTCATCTTCTGCATAAACTCTAATTTCATGCACACCAGGCAATAATGAACTTGGATCGAATTCACAATTATCTGTAGTACAAGGTAAAGTTCCCTGACGACTAGAACGCCATTCATATCTAAATATTTCTCCATCAAAATCTTCCCCTGTTACATTAAGCCAGAAAGTGGAATTACCATGATCATAATAATCCTCTGTTTCAGTCTTTAGTTCATGAACTAGCGGTTTGCTATTAATTATGGTAAATGCATTATTCTGTTCAATAATAACAACGTCCCCATCGGGATCAGTGACCTCTAATCTTAAATCATACTTGCCTGGCTTCAAATCAGAAGGCGGCAAAACATCAATATCAAACAATCCTGTAGTTTCATTCAGGTGAGCTTCTGAGAAAAATCCTGTAATCCACTCATCATCATCCTTATCAAAATAAGATACTTCTACCTCTAATGATGAAATATCATCAGACAACTCTACATCATCTATATCTAAAGTTAAAGTGGCTTCCTGATTACGCTGTAATGTGGTGTTAGAAAAAATAACTTCATTGATTACAGGTTCATTATTAGAAACAGATATACTAAATAAATCAATCCAAGGAGTTATTCTAGACTCATTTTGAATAGTCCGTGCTCGAATTTGGTAAAGACCTGGATCCATTTCCAAGTCAGGTGCAAAATAACCAACCCATACGTTACTATCACTATATTCAGGTTGTACTAAGAATTTCTTAGACCAATTAACATCATCATCTGCATCACTATTTCTAGGAGAATCAGTTGTATTTATTTCTATTTCCACTTCAAAAGAAGGCAATAAAGCAAACTCCTCTGCAGTTAAATTGATGTCAAAAATTCCTATTGAAACTGTAACCGGTATAATATCTCCACGATAACTATCATACGTTTCAGGTTGGCCTCCACCTATTGGATGAATATCAATAAAATAAGTACTATAATTCCAAGCTGACCAATGACCTTCATCATCCTGAGCTCTAAATCGAATTTCATGTGTTCCATTAGACAATCTTGCGGTGACATTTAACTCATCTCCAAGATTACCATCAAGCGAAGAAAACCATTGGTAATTTACAATTTCTCCACCATCATAATCACTTATTATTCCATTAAATGAAATTAATTCCTGATTAACAGGATATTCATACTCCGAGTCAATAGATAAACCAGTTACTACTGGATATGTTGAAATATAAAGTTGAGTTGTAGCATTAGAAGACCAAACTCCATATTCATCAACTGAACGGAAAGTTAGATTGTGTAATCCAGGACTTAAATCTGTAGCAGCCTTAGAAAGCCATAAATCCGTTCCCAAAACGCCATCAATATCTGACTCCCAGATTCCTCCTGTAACTTGACTGTCATAATCTACTACAATAGCTGAAACATATGCTCTGTCTGAACGATACAAGAACTGTTCTGGATATAATAGGGCTGAAGTTATACGAATTTCATCAATTAAGCCAATGAAATTTCGACCAGAACAACCTGAATTAGCTCCAACACAATTGTTGACAAGTGCCGAACGGCTTAATTCAAATTGACTTGGAATTATTACATAACTATCGTATTCTCCATTAATGTATATCTTAATTTCATCATTTTGCTCAGAATAAACAACAGCAATGTGATACCATTGCAATTTGTTAATTTCATTTTCACTGAAAAGTTGATAAGTTCCTAAAGTATCTGAATAGACTGTAACATAGGCTTCATGATTAACACTGACTCCAATTTCTAAATTACCATCCTGACCACCACCAAATATGACGCGATTACGATCATAAACATAATTTTGATCTAAATAAACCCAAGCTTCAATTGTTACTTCTTCAAAGACTTTGGTACCAGAGGTTACTAACTCAGGTGTAGACAATGAATCAATAGTTCCATCAAAAGCTAGTGAATAATTGAATAAACCAGGTACTACTACAGGATTTCCTTGAATCGTTAAATCATTTGAAGGGTTATTGAAACTATAATCTTTGATTTTGCCATCGCTATTATTGTCAAAATGCCAATACCCTACTGTATAAACATCAGAAGCTTGTAAATCCTGATTGGGACCATACGCATATATTAAATTTGGAACTGAATTTATTAATTTAACTAAAGGCCTTGAATTAACAACAACATAACTTGTATCAAAATCAGACCATAAGCCTGAATCGTCTCTAACTTGGAAAGAAATTGTGTGATTACCTGGTGACAAATCAGTAATATTAAATGTTTGTAAAGCACCAATCAGACCATCTAAAGATGAATACCATCTATAATCAGTAATATTTCCATCTTCATCAGTTCCACTACCATCAAAATGAACCGGTTCATCCTCAGCTTGGAAAGCAGGTGTGATATTAGTTATAGAAGCAATTGGATTCGAGAAAATTAAAAGTTCAGCTGTATAATTTGGTGACCAAGTACCAAAATTATCCTTAACTTGATAAGTAATTGTGTGATTACCAACCGATAAATTATTAGTGGAGATAGATGTAGAATTCTCTCTTCCAATAACTCCATATAATGATGAATTCCAAAAGTAATCTACTATCTCACCATCGTTATCAATAGCTACCCCTACAAACGTAATAATCTGCTCAATTTCATTATATTTATAAGAAGGATTAGGACTAATCTGCTCAATAAAAGAAGTTGGAATATCATTAACATACACTGAAATTTTATCTGTTACTGACCAAAGACCATCTCCATCTTTTACTTTGAAAGATATATTATGATTACCTGGACTTAAGATAATTGAATCTGTTGACAAATTATCACTAATCTTACCATCTATATCTGATATCCATTCAAAAGCAACTAAAGTATTACTGTCTTTATCTTCTGCTGTTCCTCCAAGATAAAGTGGAGTTCCATAATTAAAAGAATAAGAACTTACAAACGATATACTTGATTGAGGATGAGCTTTAATGGTAAGAGAAGATGTTGCATACTCTGACCAAAAACCGTAATTATCTTGTACTCTAAAACTAATATCGTGATAACCTAATGACAAAGCTGTCGAAGTCGTTGAATTAGCCTGCCACCAATAACCTGAAGTGAAGAAACCATCTAAAGATGAATACCAAAATGCATTACTTATTGAATCTTCGAAATCATAAGATGTTGCAACAAAATAAGCTAGATCATGTCCATGAATAAAATCTTCGGAGTTAAGAACTGAATCAGTTACCCTAAACTCATCAATTTTTCCACCAAATTTATTAGTTCCAGAAAGTGAAGAACCAATTTTATTGCTATAACCTGAGTTGAATGCTAATTCAAATGTTGATTGTAAATCATAATCTGCCTTCAAAATATGATTAATATATATTCTGACTAAATCATCTTGATCTGAATAAACAAAAGCAATATGATTCCATCTATCCTCATCAATAGTTTGATTAGTAGTTACAGTTATCCAACCAATACTGTTAGAATTGAGTCGGAAGAATACCTGTTGATTAGAATTTATACCGGCCTCAATCGTACCATCATTACCACCTGAGAAAATTGTAGCCTTTTTACCCGAAGCGATAGGAGTCTCAAGATAAATCCAAGTCTCAAAGGTTACTTCACTAAAAACAGATACACCTGAAACTAAACTAGGTACGGACAAATAATCATTATCTCCGTCTAATTCAACTGAATTATCGAATAATCCTTCTGTAAATAGAGCTCCATTTCGTAAAGTTAATTCGTTTTCATTATCTGTAGAATCATAAGCTTTGTTACCTTCTTGTTCATTAAATGACCAGAAAGCCACCGTATCTTCCGTAGGATATGGCATTGTGTTATTCCCGCTAAATTCATATATTACCTCTGGGACAGAACCTACAATTTCTACGGTTGGTTTTCCATTAATAACTAGATTAATACTATCACTTCTAGACCACAAACTGTCATTATCTCTTACTTTTAATTGTATTAAATGATTGCCAGGACTTAATGTAGATATATTGAAATTTTGTAAATTACTAATTAAACCATCAATAGAAGAATACCATCTATAATCGATAATATTTCCATCATCATCAATACCTTCACTCTTAAATTCAAGATCCATTGTTTCATTTGAAAAAGTATCTGAAACATAAGTAATAGTTGCATTAGGATAAGACTTGACAACTAACCAAGAATAAACCATCGGAGACCAAGTCGTATAATTATCCTGACCCTGGAAAGTTATGGTGTGATTACCTAAACTCAAGGTATTGACATTAATTGTGAAATTACCTGATGTACTCAATACTCCATCTTTACTAGAATTCCAATAATAATGAGTTATCTGACCATCATTATCACTTACATTACCATAGAAAGATGAATTGTAATATGTCTGATTATTTCTGTAAACCGTCTGTGGATCTATCGAACCAATCAATGCAACTGATATATCATTGATGAAAACATTGGAAGCATTGCTTATAGACCATAAAGTATCATTATCCTTAACCTTAAAGGTAATTCTGTGGAAACCGGTAGAAAGATTAGTAGTACTAAATGATGAACTGGTACTCAACAAACCATCCTTGCTAGACATCCATTCATAGCCTGTAATCGAACCATCTTCATCTAAACCACTACCACTAAACGATACACTCACACCTTCATCCGTAGATCTTGGAGATATGCTCGTAATAGTTGCATTAGGATAAGACTTAACCACAAACCAGGTCGATGTTTTTGGTGACCATGCAGTTCCATTATCTGATCCTTGGAATGTTATATTGTGATAACCTAGACTTAAAGTATTGACATTAATTGTGAAATTACCTAATCTACTCAGTACTCCATCCTTACTTGAATTCCAATAATAAGTAGTTATCGCACCATCTTTGTCATAACTACTACCAAAGAAACTAACATTATAATACGTCAAATTATTCCTATAGGCTATCTGTGGATTTATACTATGAATAATAGAAACAGGAATATCATTCACTGATAATTGGGTAGTAATTGGACGAGACCACAAACTATCATTATCCTTAACCTTAAATGTAATCCAATGGAATCCTACTGATAATGAAGTACTGTTGAAACTCGAATTTGTACTTAACAGACCGTCACGACTTGAAATCCACTCATAGCTAATAATATTACCATCCTCATCAGACCCACTGCCACTAAACGATAGGAAATCCCCGAAGTCGATTGAATACGAAGACTGACTAACAATTGTTGCATTTGGATATGCCTTGACTACAAACCAAGTTGATACCTTTGGTGACCAGGTCGTATAATTATCCCGACCCTGGAATGTTATCGTGTGATTACCTAGGCTCAAAGTATTGACATTCACTGTGAAATTACCTGATGTACTCAATACCCCATCTTTACTAGAATTCCAATAATAATGAGTTATCTGACCATCATTATCACTAATATTGCCATAGAAGTTTACATCGTAATAAGTTAAATTATTCTTGTAAGCAATTTGTTGAGATAAGGATCCAATTTCAGCGATTGGTATATCGTTAATAAACAAGGAAGCATAATCTGTAATTGACCATAAACCATCATTATCTTTGACTTTGAAAGATACTACATGATAGCCTGTAGACAAGGTATTAGTTGTTATATTTAAGTTAGTTCCAAACACGCCGTCTCTACTAGAATACCATTCATAACTAATTATTGACCCATCAGTATCACTTGCCTTCCCTGTAAAGATAATCGATACGTTCTTATCCGTAGAAGTATGGCTAACTGACTCTATAGATGATCTAGGATGGTGTCTGACATACAAGGAGGCTGTAGCATTGGTAGACCAGAAACCATAATTGTCTTTAGCACCGAAAGTCAGAGTATGATTCCCCGGTGAAAGTGTCGTTGCATTAATTGAGAAGGCTGGATCATAACTGAAAGCACCATCTATAGAAGATATCCATACAATATCTGTAATAGAATTCTCATAATCAAATGCAGTTGCAGAAAGGAATGTAGTATCATACAAAGAAATAAAGGAATCTGCAGATCTAATTGAGGTGGATATTCGAAATTCATCCACATTGCCTTGCAAATTATCTAAAGTACAAATGGAGGACCCTGAAGTTCCAGCACCTATACAATTCTTAGCTGATATAGATTTACTTAATTCAAAATTAGTAGGTAAATCATATTCACCTACCAATTGACGGTTTATGTAAATCTTAATAAAATCATCAGATTCACTATACTGTGCAGCAATATGATACCAAGCACCAGATGCTACAGTCATATTAGATGTAACTGTCTTCCATCCGAAAGATGCTGACTTTACCTTAAAATAAGCATATTGGTCATCATTCACTCCCAGTTCTACAAAACCATCTTGTCCTCCAGAAAAGATAACCATATCATCACCTTCAGACACTGATGAATCTAGATTAATCCAAATCTCAAATGTAGCTTCCGTGAATACTGAAGAACCACCCAACATATCTGGAACTAAAATATAATCGTCATCACCATCTAATTCAACACCTCCACCAAACAAACCTGTATCCCAAATAGCATCATTCTTAAGAGTTCCATGATTTGAATGGGAACTTATGTCATCAGCCCTTGTACCACTACCATCATCCATATGCCAATAACCTAGTGTATCCGTATCTGAAGTTGGGAGCGTGTCATTTCCGCTATATCCAAAGATTATAGAGGGTACTGTAGCAATGATATCAACTACGGGCCTTCCATTAACAATAATATTCATACTATCTGTAGTTGACCAAAGACTATCATTGTCTCTGACCTTGAAATATATCGTATGATTACCAGGACTTAGATTATCTAATGTAAAAGCAGAAAGTGTACCTATCGGCCCATCTATTGATGACGTCCATTCATATCCCGTAATAGTTCCATCTTCATCAGATCCTGTACCAGAAAAGATTACATCATCAGATTCATTAGTAAATAATGGAGAAACTGAACTAATCGTTGCATTCGGATATGCCTTGACAATCAGCCAAGTCTCAAAGGATGGAGACCAAGAAGTATAATTATCTCTTACCTGAAGATAAATAGTATGATTACCTACACTTAAGCCGCTAAGTGTTGTAGTAAAATTACCTGATGTACTCAATACCCCATTCTTACTTGAATTCCAATAATAATGGGTTATCTGACCATCAGTATCACTACCAGAACCATTAATAATTACTGAAGTCACAGTTTGATTATTCTTATAAACAGGATTTGAACCAATTGAATCTATTGAAGCTTCTGGTATATCGTTAATGAAAACATTGGAAATCTTTGCTATAGACCACAATGTATCATTATCTTTAACTTTGAAAGTAATTCTGTGGAAACCAGTAGAAAGATCTGTGGTACTAAATGATGAACTGGTACTCAGCAAACCATCTTTGCTAGACATCCATTCATAACCTGTAATCGAACCATCTTCATCAGAACCACTACCACTAAACGATACACTTACTCCTTCATCCGTAGATCTTGGAGATATGCTCGTAATAGTTGCATTCGGATACGCCTTAACCACAAACCAAGAAGATACCTTTGGAGACCAAGTTGTGTAATTGTCACGACCTTGGAATGTTATCGTATGAGTACCCAAACTCAAAGTGTTAACATTGACTGTGAAATTACCTGATGTACTCAGTACTCCATCCTTACTGGAATTCCAATAATAATGAGTTATCTGACCATCATTATCACTTACATTACCATAGAAAGATGAATTGTAATATGTCTGATTATTCCTGTAAACCGTCTGTGGATCTATTGAACCAATCGATGCAATAGAGATATCGTTAATGAAAACATTGGAAATCTTTGCTATAGACCACAATGTATCATTATCTTTAACTTTGAAAGTAATTCTGTGGAAACCAGTAGAAAGATCTGTGGTACTAAATGATGAACTGGTACTCA